>Ga0081539_10000857_pt1 | contig 58242 bp, 47 predicted proteins | sample TabmetS4T2R2_FD_71023 | JGI IMG/M metagenome (GOLD analysis project Ga0081539, IMG submission 71023) | Tabebuia heterophylla rhizosphere microbial communities from the University of Puerto Rico - S4T2R2 | ecosystem: Host-associated > Plants > Roots > Rhizosphere ...
CTCCGGCGAGATGTAACTGAACATCGAGTCAGGCTCGTGGTGGTCTCCTCGCATGCGCTGCATCGTAGTACGCCGCGTGCGATCTGTCGATCCCGTTTTATGCGTTTTTCAGCAAGCTCCTAGACCAGCCCTGAATCCCGATGCCTGATACCTGATTCCTTCACTCAGCGCACATGCGCCCCATATCCAGGCATGGGATCGACGACGGTGATCTGCTGCACCGGGAAGTTCGAGATGATCTCCGTGCGGTCCTCGTGCACGATGAGCATCTCCTCGATGCGCACGCCCCAGCGATACATCTTGCCGTGCTGCGTCTCGAGCGCGAACACCATGCCTGGCTTGATCTCGATCGGGTGATCGAGCGACCAGATGCGCGAGATGACCGGCGGATCGTACTGCGCCAGACCCAGACCATGGCCCCACAGGTTCGCGGCGGCCTGATCCTCTTCCTTGTAGCCGTACGCTTCCTCGGCTGACGGCCACTTCGACGCGATCTCGCGCGTCGTGGTGCCGGCCTTCACCGCATTGATCGAGTCATACAGCCACTTGAGCGCCGTGGCGTAAATCTCCTGCTGCTCGTCGGTCGGCTCCTTGCCCACGCAGTAGGTGCGGTAGTAGCACGACTTGTAGCCGTTCCACGTCAGCGCGGCGAGGTCCATGAAGACGATGTCGCCTGGCTGGATGATGCGGTCGGAGAAGTTGCGCCAGTTCGGCCAGGTGTTCGGCCCGGAGGACACGATCACGTCCTCGACGTCTTCCATCCCTGGAATGCCGTAGAGGAACTTCATGATGTGCGCGGTGACCTGGTTCTCCGTCACACCCGGCCGCAGGAACTTCATCGTTTCCCAGTGCGCGGCGTCACCGATCGCGCCGACGGTGCGCAGGCACTCCTGCTCGTCGACGTTCTTGACGGCGCGCGCTTCCATCATGGCCGACATGCCGTCGGTCCACTCGATGTTCTTCTCCTTGAAGATCTGGATCATGTTGATGTCGATGAAGTCGACACCCAGCTTCATCCCGGCCACGCCGCTCTTCTTCATTTCCTGCACCACGGCGTTGGCGAACTTCTCGACCTGCTGGCGCGACGCCGGGCCGGCGGCGCCCTTGATCCAGGCGTACGACCAGCGGATGTTCTCCTTAGGAATCCACGGCGAGTGGCGCTCGATCTGATAGCCGATGTCGCCCTGCTCGAAGAGCACTGGCGGATCGTCGCCGCACAGCATGGCGTATCTGAGGCCCGGCTTCAGGCGATTCCAGCCCGGCGTCAACGTGCTGGTGACGTAGCGCACGTTCTCGTCGTACATGAGGAGCATCGCGCCCAGGCCGTGCGCTTTCATGCGCTCGCGCGCCCGCTCGAGTCGATATTTCCGCAGCCGGTCCCAATTGACGCGCTGCTGCCAGTCCAGTCCTACGGTCCCGAAATTCGCTCCCATGTCGCGTCGGCTCCTGTGTCGAGGACGTTCGCGTCCGCGTCCAGTAGGCGAGCCGTGTCGGGCTCGCCTGGAGAGTTGTGGAATTCGATTACAAGAAAGCAGGCCAGAAGTACATGGAGGGACGCGCGGAGTCAAGTGCGGGAAGCGTCTGGCCCAACGCCCAGAGCCGTTCCGTCGTCAGCGCCGCGCCGTCGACGTCGACGCAGACGAGATCCGGATGCTGCCGCCGCTGGTGTGGAGGCGCAGCATTTCACCGCCGCCGTTGAGATGACCCTGCAGCTTGCGGCGACCCAGGTTGCCCTGAACGGTCACCGGCACATCGGCGGTCACGCTGCCGCCGGACGTCGACGCATCGATGGACAGCGCGACGCCCGGATCGATCGCCGCGCGCACGCCGCCGCCGGACGTCGAGAGGTCGCCACCGTGATTGTTGCCCGTCGCAAACGCCACGCTGATCGAGCCGCCGGACGTGTGCGCCGCGACCCGCCCGCCGATGCCACGCGCATCGACGCTGCCGCCGCTCGTACCGGCGTCGACGTCCCCCGCCACATTGTTGATGTGGATGCCGCCGCCGCTCGTGTGCGCGCGCAGGCTGCCGGTGATGTCCGACGCATCGATGCTGCCACCCGACGTTTCGACCGATGCGCGACCGCGAACGTCACGCACGCGGATCGAACCGCCGCTGGTGTGACCGTCCAGATCGCCCGCAATCATCTCAGCGTGCACGCTCCCACCCGAGGTTCGCAGGCGAGCGTTCCCGAGTCGCGACGCGTCAATGCCTCCACCGGCTGTCCGCGCATCGACCATCGCATCGTTCGGCACGTGCACCGTGATCTGGAGCCCGCCGCGCAGCCAGTCGCCGAAGACTTCGAATCGATCGCGGCGCTTGATCGTCAGCTTGACCGACTGGGGGGTGTTGTCGAACAGGAATTCGAAGCGCTTGTCGGTGTCCTCGCGATTCGATGTCACCGTCAGTGACACGCCGGATGGGGAGTCGCCGACGACGTCGACCCTGCCCGCCGCGGAATCGAGGACAAACGTGCCGCCGCGGTCCAGCGGAAACTGGCGTTCCAACCTGAACTCGCCGGATCCCTGCCGCGCTTCATTAGATCCTGAGCGTTCGGAAGCCACCACAGACCGATCTCCTCCGCGGAACGAGGAAAACGAGAGAGCGGCCGTCAGCGCGACGAAGCCGAAGAACCGGACTGAACGCGGTGTGCGACGCGGGCGCATGAGACCTCCGCTCGAAGTAGGAACGACGAACGCTTGGACGGGGCGCGGCGGCGAAACGTTCACCGGCGCCGCGGTAGCTGGGGTTGCCGGGTGGCTGGGTGGCTGGGTGGCTGGGTGGCTGGGTTGCTGGGTTGCTGGGTTGCTGGGTAAAGAACACCCAACATAACGACGAACTACCAACCGCCAACTACCAACTACCTAGCGACCACCCAGCTACCCAGCTACCAAACTGGCCGCTCGTTTCTTGCGCGACTTCGGGATCAGTGGCGCCGCCGCGGGGGCATCCTCCATCGGCAGCGCGAACCGTCGCTTCCGGTCGTAAGAATACACCGCACCAGCCACGGCCGGCGCCGTCGCGACGCATCCGATCTCGCCCACGCCCTTGGCACCGTAGCCGCCGACTTCATCGGGCACTTCGATCAGGATGATGTCGACCTTCGGCATGTGCTTGGCCCGTACTATCCCCATGTCCCGCAGACCGAGGAAATCGGGACGGCCGTTGGTCGACGTGAAGTTCTCTGACAGCGCGTAGCCGATGCCCATGTGCACGCCGCCTTCCATCTGCTCGGCGCACAGGCGTGGGTTGATCGCGCGCCCTACGTCATTGGCCACGACAACACGCTCGATCTCGCCCTTTTCGTTGAGGATCACGACCTGCGTCGCATAACTGAACGTCAGATGCGTCGTCGGATTCAGGACGGCTTCGGGCGTTCCAGGACGGGTCGTGAAGTTGTAGACGCATTCGCCGTAATACTCGCGACCGGCAAGCGCCTTCAGCGCATCCTCGGGCGAGATTCCCGGATGCAGTCGTTCCTGCTCGTCGAGATCCGCCGCGAGCTGCGGCGCCGCCTTCTGCACCGCCGCGCAGCTGAGCGTGGTCGCACGCGACGCCCACGTCTCGCCGCACTTCTCGCCCAGCTCCTTGTCCCACTTCACGGTCATGAGCTCGGGCGGAAGTCCGGTCTCCTCGCACACCGCCTGGAGCGTCGCGGTGTACACACCCTGCCCCATCTCGGTGTAGCCGTTCAGCACGTCCAGCCGGCCACCTTCGACGACGCGCAGCGTGACGTAACCGCCTTCGATGGTGCCATTGCCAAGGCCAGTGCTCTTGACGCCGCAGCCGATGCCGCGGTACTTCGCAGTCTTATACGCGTCCTTCACCGCTTCGAGTGTCTGGCGCGCGCCACGGACGCTCTCGCGCATGACCTGACCGGTGCCGAATGCCTCGCCGGGATTGAGGATGTTGTGTTCGCGGATGTCCCAGCCATCGATCCCGACGCGCTCGGCCAGCATGTCGAGCATGCCTTCCATCGCGAACTGCGCCTGATTGCTGCCGAAGCCGCGCATCGCGCCCGCGTTCGGGTTGTTGGTGTAGACGGCCTTCGACTCCACGTCGACGTTGGGAATGCGGTAGATGCCGCACGAGTGGCACGCGGCCCGGAGCGAGCACTTCGCGCTCGTGGTGTGATAGCCGCCGGCGTCGGAGATGATCCGCGACCGCAGCGCCAGCAGATGCCCTTCGGCATCGGCACCGGCCGTCAGCGTGATCGTCATCGCATGCCGCTTGACGTGATGCTGCGACGACTGCTCGCGCGTCAGTACCGTCTTGACCGGCCGCTGCAGCAGCTGCGCGGCGAGGGCCGTCTGCGCCTGAATCGAGAGTTCCTCCTTCGCGCCGAACGCGCCGCCGCTCGCCGCCAGCGCGATCTCGACGTCCTTCGGATCGAGATTCAGCACTTTCGAGATCTGCGCGTGGTCGTAGACGGAGCCCTGGCTCTGCGAGTGCACTTTGACGCCCGCGCCCTGCGGAATCGCGAGGCACGCTTCCGGTTCGAGAAACGCGATGTCGATCGGCTGCGTCTGGAACGTCGCCTCGATCACGTGCGCCGCGTCCTTCAGCGCGCCGTCGACGTCACCGCGCGAGAACGCCGTGATCGGTTGGAGGATGTTCGACGGTCGTGGACTGCATGTCCCCTCCGAGTGGACGAGTGGCGCGCCCGGCTTCATCGCCTCGAACGGATCGGTGATCGGTTCGAGGACCTCGTAATCGACCGTGACCTTCGCGGCCGCCTGACGCGCGTGAAACTGCGTGTCGGCGACGACCATCGCCAGGAAGTCCGCCATGCAGCAGGTCAGCTCGCCCTCGGCGACGAACACGGGCTGATCCGAATCGTTGAGGCCGATCGCGCGCTGTCCGGGAACATCCGCGGCGGTGAAGACTCGGACGACGCCGGGCATCGCCATGGCCGCGTCCGTGTGAATCCTGACGACCTTCGCGCGCGGGTGTTCGGTCAACACCATCGCGCCGTGCAGCATGCCCGGCACGCGCATGTCGTCGACGAACGGTTTGTCGCCGAGCGTCTGCTCGAACCCGCCATGGCGCAGCACTGACTGGCCGACACCAGCACCGTGCCCATTGCCCTTCCCACGTTGGGACGTGGGCGCCGCCTTCAGGCGGCCCTCGGCCCTTTTTGCAAACGCAGGATTCCTGGTGAGGCCGAACTCTTCGCCGAAGAACTGGTTGCGTCGCGGCTCGGTGCGCGTCAACTCACCGCCGTTCTTCACCGCCTCGCCCGCCGTCTGAATGGCATCGATGATCCGGCCGTAGCCGGTGCAGCGACACAGGTGACTGTCGAGCGCCTTGGCGATCGTCGCGCGGTCGTCGGTCTTGCCATGCTCGATCAGGGAGCACGCGCGGACGACGATACCGGGGATGCAGAATCCGCACTGCACGCCCCCTTCGAGCACGAACGCCTCGCCCATCACGCGCCGCATGCCCTCGGGAATGCCCTCGAGCGTGACGACCTTCTTCCCCGCCATCTGTTCCGGCTTGCGCAGGCACGACAGCGCGGGAGTGCCGTCGATGAGGACCGCGCAGCATCCGCACGCACCTTCCGGCGCGCATCCGTTCTTCGTGGAGACGATCCCGCACTCCTCGCGAAGCACGTCGAGCAAGTGCATGCCGGGCTCGTACGTTGCCTCGACCTGCGTGCCGTTCAGAACGAACTGGACCTTGGGCATGCGCTCACCTTCAACACCTGATGACCTGACCGGAGACGATTACGAGTGTCCGTCGCGTTCGCCGCGAAGTTGTCGAACCTCGCGCAGCAGATCCACCACCATCGTTTCGAGGCGGGCGACCGTCTCGCGAAGGTCCTCGTGCTCCCGATTGGCGTGGATGGCGTTCTCGCCAACACGGACCAAGGCATTCCCGGCAGCCTGGATTTCATTGCTCGCCACGACCAGATGCTGGGCCGCGTCCTTCACTCCCTCGAGGAGGTCGCGGAAATACTGATCCATTTCAGCCATCTTAACAGGATCATCTCACTCGGTCGGCGCGTACAGCTTCAGCGACCACGACAGGACGGCGGCGAGCAGCAGGAAGCCGCTCAACACGAAAAGTCCCGCGGAAAACGACCCGGTGTGGTCCGTGAGCCATCCCATGATGCTCGGGCCGACGAATCCACCCGTCGTGCCCACCGAGTTGATGAAGGCGAGGCCGCCGGCCGCGCCGAGACCCGTGAGGAACCGAGGCGGGATGCTCCAGAACAGGCCGCGCGCCGCGTTGATCCCGATCAACGCCACCGTCAGAGCGGCGACCGACAGCCAGAACGCCGACTGGAATGCCACCGCCGCGGCAAAGCCTGCAGCGGACAGCACGCACGCGATCGCGAGGTTCGCAATCTTGTGACCCTTGCGCTGGACGTATGAGCCCCACAGCACCAGCGCGATCGTCGCAAGCACGTACGATCCACTGCTCACGAACCCGATTTCGATGTTCGTCAGGTTGCCAAGCTTGAGGATCTGCGGCAGCCACAACCCGATGCCATACGAGCCGACGAGAAAACCGAACTGCACGCCCGCCAGCGTCAGCACGCGACCATCCGTCAGCGCCGCCCAGAAGTGGTGCACCTCGCGCGGCTTCTGCTCCGCGGCGAGCCGTCGCCTCATGATGACGCGCTCTTCATCGGACAGCCACGATGCCTCCTCGGGCGTGTCGGACAGCACGAACAGCAGCATCACGCCGAGAATGACGATGGGCAGGCCCTCGAGGATGAAGAGCCACTTCCATCCGGCGAGACCGAGCACGCCGTTCATCTCGAGCAGCGCCCCTGAAACCGGACCGGCCACGACCGAAGAGATCGGCACCGCGGCCATGAACCACGCGATCGTGCGCGTACGGTATTCGGCAGGGAACCACGTCGACAGATAGAACGCGACACCGGGGAAGAAGCCGGCTTCAGCCGCGCCGAGGAGCAACCGCAGTACGTAGAAGCTGGTTGCCCCCGTGACGAAGATGGTAGCCATGGACGCGAGGCCCCAGCTGATCATGATCCGCGACAGCCAGACGCGTGGTCCCACGCGATACAGGATCAGGTTGCTCGGGATCTCGCAGAAGCAATAGCCGACGAAGAACATCCCGGCGCCGACGCCGAACTCGGTCGCCGTCAACCCGAGATCGCTGTTCATCGTCAGCGCGGCGAAGGCGATGTTGTTGCGATCGAGATAGTTGAAAACGTAGCTGACGATCAGGAGCGGCATCAGCCGGCGGAGGATCTTGGCGAAGACACGCCGCTCGGCGTCCGCCTCTTCGCGCGAGGTCCGGCTGAAGCCGGACACTACGGTCGACCCTGGACGCTCGGCTCCCTCCGTAGTGTCCGGTTTCCGTCGGACCTCGCCGCCGGCAGGGATCACTTGCCCACGGCCCGCTCGGCGGCGCGTGCGCTGCCCAGGAGGTTGCGCATTGCGTAGTTCCCCTCGTGACACGCGTACTCGAACGGCCCTTCTTTCATCGGCACGCGCGTGAGGTTCATGGCGAACGTCCACGGTCGCGTCCAGGTCGACGGGTCGTCGAAGGTGACGGACCAGACGACGGTATCAGTCGCCACCGGCGTGAACCGCTCGATCAGTTTCAGATCCTTGCTGGATCCGCGATAGGAGACCCTGTCGTTGAAGTGTGTCGTCTCGACGACGAGTGTGTCGCCGTCGAAGTGCCCGCGTGCATCGCCCATGTAGGAGCGGATCGCGGAGTCGGTGTGCGGTGCGGCCCCGAGCGGAATCACGCGAGCTTCGTGCACCATCTCATATCTGATCGCGACCACGCCCGGCCCTTGGGAGATGTCGTAGGCGTTGCCGTAGATCGCCGGCATCATCGACCCTGGAATGCCGCGCGTGATGCACCGGTCGTACAGGCTGCGGTCTTCCCAGGAGTCGTACTCGCTGCGACCTCGACGCGCGTCAGCGAGCGCGGCCAGTCGCGTCCTGGCTTCGGCCGTCTGCGGCGGGATTCTCCCGTCCGGCGGATCGACCACGAGCCACGCGCGGCTGCCCTTCACGTTGAGGTTCTCGAACCAGTGGAGGGGACTCCTCAGCTCCCACCGCTGCCGGTCAGCTTCTGCGCGCGCATCGTTTCGCTCGTGCGCGAGCGCGTCGAGCTCCTCCGGCGTGAACGCGTCGAGCCGTTTACCGCTGAGACCGTCGGGACGCTCCATCGGCGTCAGGCTCTCGCTGCTGTTCGTGTACGCGCCCTGCAGATCGGGATCGCCCCACGGCGTGCGCGGCGCCGAGTACGGCTTCCTCGTCTGAGCGTTCGCGGTGACACCAGCGGCCACGAGAAGCACGAACAACGCGCGCATCACCATCCGAAGCCTCCGCTGCACGCTGCAGTGTGGCACAACCTTTTTTCGAGCGTCGCGAAATAATCTCGGTGAGACTTCGCTGGCAAACTCCCAACATTCTGACGCTGAACCAACTCCCAACCACCAACTCGTGCTGGACAAGGATTTGGGAGTTGGCGCGGCGAAGGGAGTTGGGCATTGGGAGTTGACAAGCTGAGGAGCAATACAGACATGGAATCACCGCTGGGCTTTATCGGCGTCGGCAAAATGGGGCGGCCGATGGCGGCGCGGTTGCTCGCGGCCGGGCACCCGCTTCATGTCTTCGACACCGATCCGGCGGCATCCGCATCGCTGATCTCAGCCGGAGCCGTGCCGGCCGCATCACCCGCGGAAATCGCGTCACATGCGGCAGTCATTTTCTGTTGTCTGCCAAAGCCGTCGGTCGTGCGCGCGGTCGCGCTCGACGAAGGCGGCGTCTCAGGCGGATCGGCCGTACGCACGCTTGTCGATCTCGGGACGACGGGATCGGTGATGGCACGCACGATCGCCGCCGGACTGTCGGCGCGCGGCATCACCCTCGTCGACGCGCCCGTGACCGGCGGCATCGCGGGAGCCGAGGCCGGCACGCTCGCGGTGATGGTGTCGTGTCCGCGCGAGACACTGGAGACCGTCGAGCCTTTACTGGCGAACCTGGGACGCGTGATCTACACGGGAGCCTCGCCGGGCCTGGCACAGGTCGCGAAGCTTGCGAACAACCTTCTGAGCGCTGCCGCCCTCGCAGCGTCGTCGGAAGCGATGGCAATGGGAGTGAAAGCAGGACTCGATCCGCGTGTGCTGCTCGACATCATCAACGCCGGCAGCGGCCGCAACAGCGCGACCCAGGACAAGTTCCCGCGGGCGATCCTGACGCGCACGTTCGACTTCGGCATCACGACGGAGCTGTTTCTGAAGGATGTGCACCTCGCGGTGGAGGAAGGCGAGGCGCTCGGCGTGCCGATGAGCGTCGGGGCGGCTGTGCGTGAGATGTTCGGCGTGACGCGAGCGCGATTCGGTCCCGATTCCGATTTCACGAACATCGCGCGAGTATTGGAGGAATGGGCTGGGATCACATTTGAGTGATGCGGTCGGGCTCTCGGCTCTGGGCTTTAGGCTTTGGGGCTTGGAGTTGAGTCGGGAGTTGGGAGGGCTGCATTTAGCGAGTCCCATTCGCGCGCCGTCCTGGTGCGTGTCATCCGTCGTCTGAACGTCGACGGCACGTAGGCTGGGCGGGCAAGCCGGCGGGCGGCTCCGGTTCACACAGCGTGGAAAATCGGGTCCTCCGGCGGCGTGCTGCCGATGCCGCGTCGCCTCAGGTGATCCGCGCGACAGCCTTCTCATCGCGTCGATAACCAGTTGCGTCGAGCAGCCGTGCCGATAGCGGCGGCGACGCGCCTGGATCGCCTGCGGTCCCGATGTACCTCCTGTCGATGATCACGCTGTTCACAGTCGCCGCCGCCCGGCTCGCCCGCCCCAGCCGACGACACCGGTCGCGCGACTATCGTGAACACACCATCCGCGACGGCGATGACCGCGAGGCAGAAAGCTTCGACCCCCTACCCGGAGACGTTGGAGGTTGCGAGTTGGGAGTTGGGAGTTGGGAGTTGGGAGTTGGGAGTTTACAAGGAGCGAGCCACTGCTGGCACGGTGGCAGCCACCAACTCACTCGCGTCGCCGAGCTCGTCGACGTTCCAGCACAGACCGATCATTCGCTCGGCTTCTGCCGAGCTCAATACGAGCAGCGCCTGTTCACGGCACTTCGCTTCGAGCTGCTGATCCGTCAGCGGCCGGCGCAGATTCCCGAGCGATGCCTCGACGAAGCGCGTGAGCACGCGGCCATCGGTCAGCTGCACGTCGATCGAGGATTGGTCCTCGGTGATTGAAGGATCGGCGGTCGCGGTCGTCGCCTCGCGCACGCGGCGGATCGCCGGATCGTTGACCGCGTCGTCGGTGAATTCCGCCAGGCCGCCGCGACCGCGCACGAGGCCGATCGCGGCACCGTGATAGACGGAGAACTTTCCCTGCAGTCCCTTGGTGATGTCCTTCTGATTGCACAGGTCGAGTACGAGCGGCGCGACCCGAAGGCGCACCGCAGCGATCGAGTCCGCTCGCAGACCGTGCTCGTCATGCAGTTGAATGCAGCCATCGATCGTCGGATGGATCACGATGCCGCAGGGAAACGGCTTGTAGGTGTTGTCGCGCAGCTGGTAGTCGACGCCGAGGGTGTGCGTGATCTTCGAAAGGTCGTAGCTCGCCGCCTGCACCGCCGCGAACCCGCGCGGCCCTTCGAGACTTCGCTCGCCCGAGGTGAAACCTTCCCGTGCGAGCAGAACGGACGCATACCCGTTCTGCGCCGAGCGGCCCGGGTGAAAGGACTTGGCCATCGATCCAAACATCTCGCGCAGCCCCGCCGCCTGCGTCGCCGCGAGTCCAAGCGCCCAGACCATCGGCTGCTCGTTGAGACCAGCCACGCGACCGACCGCGGCTGCTGCGCCGAACACGCCGGCAGTACCGGTCATGTGCCAGCCGACGTCGTAGTGGGCCGGATAGACGGCGTTCGCCACCCTCGCGCTCGTCTCGAATCCGATGATGAACGCATCGAGGAGATCGCGACCGCTCACGCGGTTCACGCTCGCGTAAGCCAGCAATGCCGATGCGACCGGAGACGAGTGATGCCCGTAGTTCTTGGGCATCGTGTCGTCGTAGTCGAGGACGTGAGAGCTGAGCCCGTTCATCAGCGACGCATGCAGCGGATCCATGCGCTCCGCGCGCCCGAGCACGATCGCGGTGGGGGCACCAAACACCGACACAAGAGCGCGAATCGCCGCGTCGACCGCCGGATGCGTTGCTCCACCCAGCGCACAGCCGACAATGTTCAGTAGCGCCCGCTTCCCTTCATGCCGCACGTCGTCGGGAATCTCGGACGAGCGTGTGTTGACGATGAAGTTCGCGAGCGTGCGCGTTTCTGACAACTTTCACCCCTCACGAAGAAGCACGAAGGACGGGCTTTAGCCACGAAGGCCACAAAGGACACGAAGATCTTCGTGGCGAAGCCGGAGATGCGCTCGACGCGGCGCCGCGCAGCGGCGCGTCAGGTCGACACGCATCGGAATGAGCGAGCCGTCCGATCAACAACGGGCTCGTTCATTCCGGTGCGTGTTGACCTGACGTAACGGCCGGCTTCGCCGGCCCACCGCGTCGAGCCCTTCGTGATCTTAGTGTCCTTCGTGACTAGAGATCGTTCTTCGTGCTCTTTGTGTTGTCTCGAATCGTCAATGCGCCGATGACGCTCACATCATCCAGGCGTTCGACGTCAGCGATCACATCGGCCAGACGCTCGCGTTGCGACGCATCGAGGGCGGCCGACGCGTTGTCGTCGAACTTGGCGCGGAGCGCTGCCTCGCTCATCGGGTTCTCGGGCGACCCGAGATTGTGTTCCTGCACGACGTCGATGCGGCGGCCATCCCGTAGCGTGATGTGCACCGCGCCCTTGAACCGTCCGGGCCCCGGGTAGTCGGGGTCGACGTGGTAGTGCACGCGACGCGCAAGCGCACGGATCGCGGGGTCGTCATACGACTCATATGCCGTGCGACCGAGCGCACCGAGCGACAGCGCTTCGGCGATCGTGTACTGCAGACACACGCGCCCGTGAGCCTGTGTCGCGGGCGCGACCTTCTCCTCCACCGGTTCGCAGACGATCGGCACGATGAACGCCGCGACCGGACAGTCGATGCGCTCGACATCGGAGGGAACAATCGCATGCTCGCGTCGCGCGCGCAGCACCGCATCGATGTAGGGATGCAGGACGTGCGCGGCCGGATAGGGCTTGAACGACGAGTTGCGGCTCTCCCAGTGGCTACCGAGAGCGTCGGTCAGGCGTCCGAAGTTTCTCGGCACGTCCGGATCCTGCAAGTGCGACGCGAACAACCCGAAGCGACCCTCGAACACGCGCGGCGGGCCACTGACGCCCGCCTGCGCGAGCAGCGCCGCGGCAATCCCGCTCTGTGCCGCCCACCCCGAGTGCAGGAACTTCGACTGCGTCCCGTCCACCCAGCACTCGAGGACACCGGACGCGAAACTGCCGCAGACGCCGAACGCATGCGCGAGCGCCGGCGAATCGGTCGCGAGCAGCCGCGCGGCCAGCGCCGTCACGCCGAACGGTGCAAACAGCCCCGTCGGGTGCAGACCGCGTTTGTGGAATTGTCCGGATGCGACGCTGCCGGCGCGACAGGAGATCTCGTTCGCCACCGCAACCGCCGCGATCAGCTCGCGTCCGCTCACACGACGCGTGTCGGCCAGTGCCAGTCCCGCGGCGACGGCAGGACTGCTCATGTGGACAATCGACTCGTTGTGGGTATCGTCGAACTCGAGCGCCTGCGCACACGATGCATTCGTCAGCGCGGCAGCACCGAGGCCGACCCGATCGCCGGCGCCCCAGATCCGCGCCAGTCCGCCCGGCGCCATCGCGAGAGCGGCCTGGCGCGTGCCCCGGCCGAATGGCGTCTCTCCCCCAGCCAGCGCCAGCCCGATCACGTCCAGAATCCGCAGCCGCGTGGCACGCACGACGTCGTCTGGAAGGTCGGAAAAGGAAAGATTCAGCGCCCAGTCCGCAAGGGCGCTCGCAATCGGGGTCATGTAGACGGAACTCGTGATTCTGATTGTGCTTCGCGGTTTGGCACCCATTCAACCGCTCCGTCGAGCAGATGCAAAAATCAAAGATCACCAGCAAAAAAATGGAATAAGCTGATTGGTCGCGCACACACAGCCCGTTATGCAGCCCCAACGCTGCGCTCGGTGCTTGTTGCGGTGACCGCATAACGGGCTCGGCGCGCGGAGCGCGCCACGAGATACTGCAAACCAGCCCGGTGGTCGCCACGGACTTGCCATCGGCGACAGCTGCCGGCTGGTTTTGCGAAAGAGGACTCATTCACATGCAGCAGCCCTGGAAGACCGAGAAGTGGTTTACAAGTCTCTGGAATCACCTGCCGGAGGTGACGAGCAAGTACGCGTTCCAGAAAGACATCAAGATTCACGACGTGACGCTGCGCGACGGCGAGCAGCAGACCGCCGTCGTGTTCCGGCGTGAGGAAAAGCTCGCGATCGCCAGGAAGCTCGACGCCCTCGGCATCCATCGCATCGAAGCCGGCATGCCCGCTGTGTCCGATCAGGACCGCGGCGCGATCTGTGACATCGCGGCTGCCGGGCTGAAGGCGGATATCTACGGCTTCGCGCGCTGTATCCCTACCGAGGTGAAGGTCGTCAAGGACGCGGGCTGCAAGGGCATCGTCATCGAGATCCCGGCCAGCGACCACATGATTCAGTACGGCTATGGCTGGCCGATCGAGCGCGCCATGAAGGCCTCGATCGAAACGACGCTCGCCGCGAAGGAAGCGGGCCTGCACACGGTCTTCTTCACCATCGACGCCACACGGACAGAGCTCAGCCGCTTCCTCGACATCGTCGAACAGGTAGCCACTGAAGGGCACATGGACTCGCTGACCATCGCGGACACGACCGGCGGCTGTACGCCGGACGCGATTCGCGCCGTCGTGCCGCAGGTGATCAAGCGGATCAACAAGCCGGTCGAGATTCACTGCCACCAGGACTTCGGTCTCGGCGTCGCCAACACGATCGCCGCGCTGCAAGCTGGCGCCTCGGTCGCGCAGACGACCATCACCGGTCTCGGCGAACGCGCCGGCAACGTGCCGGGCGAGGACGTCATCCTGGCGCTGCTGTGCCTGTATGGCATCGACCTCGGGATCAAGACCGAGAAGTTCGTGGAAACGTCGCGCTTCGTCATGGATCTGGCGAAGGTGAAGCAGCCGCCCAATCGCCCGATCGTCGGCGACAAGCTGTACGAGGTCGAATCGGGCATCATCGCCGGATGGGTGCGTCTCGGTCGCAAGGGACATCCGCTCGAGTCGATTCCGTTCACGCCAGAACTGGTCGGGCAGAAGCCGGTGTCGATCGTGCTCGGCAAGAACAGCGGCCCGCCATCGATGGAAGAGTGGTGCGAGAAGCTGGGCATCACTGCGACCGACGAGCAGCGGATGGCGATGCTCAAGGAAGTCAAGGCGCTGTCCTTCGAGAAGAAGGATCTGCTGACGCCCGACGAGTTCAAAGCGATCGCCGAGCGCGTGCTCGCGCAGAGCGCGGCTTTGACATAGAGCCCGTCAACTGCCAACTCCCAACTCTCTGACGCTGGAGCCAACTCCCAAACCACCCGGCCACGTTGGGAGTTGGGAGTTGGTTTCGGCGTCAGTCGTGGGAGTTGACACAGTGAAACGCGCACTCCTGTTCATCCCCGCGCTCCTCTTTCTCCTGCAGGGTTCAGTCGATTCCGCCTCCTGAACCGCGAGCATCACCGACATCCGGCACGCAGCGACACTGATTCCCGGACGGCGTCCACTTCGGATCAACATCCAGAAATTCGCCGAGAGCCACCGCACGAAGAACTTCTCCGTGAAAGGGGCGCCGAACGAGCCGAGCGTCCAGGCGCGCACGGCGTTTCAGGTCGTCTATGCCGATGGCACGGTGATGGTGGACAGCGGCATGGACCGGCAGGTCCACGCGTTCTTCGGACGCGGTGTCGAAGAACCCTACGACGCGGCCGCAGCCGAACGTGTGCAGCGTGCGGTCGATGGCGCGCGCCTCATTGTGATGACACACGAGCACGGCGATCACGTCGCCGGCGTGATCCGCGTCGCGAACGCATCGACCCTGGCGACTAAAACCATCCTGACGCGCACTCAGGTCGACACGTTGATGACGATGCCGCAGATGCCGGAGATCAAGTTGTCAGCGGACCTCGCGCGTCGGTTCATCGTCGTCGACTACAACGATTACTATCCCGTCGCACCCGGCATGGTGCTCATCAAATCGGCGGGGCACACGCCGGGATCGCAGATGGTGTACGTCGCGCTCGAATCAGGACGCGAGTACCTGTTGATCGGCGACGTCGCGTGGCACATGGATGGCGTGCGGCAGGTCACCGGGAAGGCCGCACCGTGGATCACCGAGGACGAGCCCGCGGTCCTCGATCAACTGCGCTGGCTCAATCAGCTCTCGACCACCGAACCGAACATCGTCATCGTCGCGAGCCATGATGACGAGCAACACAAAGATCTCATCCGACGCGGGCTAATAAGCGAGTGACATGAGGTCCGCCTAAAAGGCGGACCCTACAAGCGTCGTATCCGGTTACGGTCGGACCGGTTGCGAGCGTTGTAGTGCCCAGCTTCAGCCGGATGCCGCCCCCTGGTGCTTCGCTGGCGGGAAATCGCCACCCTCGACCATCACGTTCTCGACGACGCCGACACCGTCAGCTCGCCGGAACTTCGCGGCTTCCTGGTACTCGGGCGAGTTGAAACACGAGACGCCGGCTTCGAGCGTCGGAAACTCGATGACGACGAAGCGATTGAACGTCGACGGACCTTCGTTGATGTGAAACTTGCCTCCGCGCGCCAGCACCTTGCCGCCGTAGCGCTCGATGATGGCAGGCACGAGGTCCGTGTATTTCTTGTATTCGACCGGATCGTTGACACGCGCGCGCGCGACCCAATAAGCGGGCATCTCAGTGGCTCCTCACCCGGTCCGCCTGAAGGCGGACCCTACGTCATTGGTCACCTGACTTCAAACGGAACCGCGCGGTGCGCGCCGTATCCGCCGGCGGCGGACGTCGCGTCGACGCGCAGCACGTATGCTCCGGGCGCGAAGTCCTTCAGCGGAATGTCGGTCGTGAACCCCTCGGCGCGACTGCCGGAGATGCCCGTCCGCCGATCCTGCGCGCGGAACACGACACGATCGTTTGCGTCGCGAACGGTCGCGACGAGCATCAGGTCGTGCGCCAGCGTGGATGCGTTGTCGTAGACTTCGGCAAACGGCGTGAGCGTCTGGGTGCGAGTGAAGGTGCGGGTCACGATCGGCGTCGCCGGCACGAGATCCTTCAGCTGCGGATCGGGATTCGCGTTCACCAGCGCATCGCCGTCCGGCGAGCTGAGCACGATTCCGCTCATCGTGAACGGCGTCTTGCCGAAATCCGGTACCTCGATGTCGTACGGCACCGTCGCCACGGCGCCGCCGGTCGTCTCGAAGGCGCCCACTCGAATCTGGTAACGGCCCGGCGGCAGATCGAGATGCGAGATCAGCCGCACTCCGGTACGGCTCACGCGCGCATGCGTGTCCGGCAGGAGGTTCATGTCGAACTGCTGGCGGTCGCCGCCCTGCACTTTCGCGTCCTCGTCGGTCGCGACGATCGACAGCTCCAAGCGCTCGACGAATCTGCCGTCACGCTGGGTGAATTTGAGCGCCGCTCCATCGATTTCGGCAGCGACCAGCACCGCTGCCTTCGGGCCGGAACCTCTCAACGCGGTGGCGTACACGCGGAGAGGCACGCCACCGATCGGAACGGGCTTGTTCAGTGCCGCCACGAGCGCCGGCGACGTTCCCACCTTCGCGTCGATCTTCGCGGCGGCCTTGTTGTCCGGCGGCAGGAACCCTCGGCGCGCGCGCACCTCCAGACCCGGCCGCTTCACGCGCACGTCGATCTTCATGAACTTGCGCGACCACCGCTTCGAGTCGCTGTAGTAACCAAGCAGGTAGTATCGGCTGTTGTCGAGCACCACTCGACCGAGACCGCCGACGACGTCTCCTTTGTTGACGACGGCGAGACCGCCGGTCTGATCGGAGAGCGCGAACAGGCTCTCCTGCGACAGCCGCAGCTCGTGAAGGAAGCCGCGGAAGGTGCCGAACTCGAGCTGGGGATAATCCGACCGGCCGCTGATAGCGATCATGTCTCCGAAGCCGTCGAGGCCGCGCGGATCGATGCTGTAGACGTTCACGTTCGCGCGCTGCGCCGCGCCGATCGCCCGCTGCGCGTCCGTCACGAGCGATGACGTCGCCTCGCGGTTGAACGGATCGTAGACGTCGTAATCGATCCCTTCGCTGAACAGCAGCAGCGCCTTGCGGCGACCTTGCACGTCCGCCATCCAGCGCGACACGTTCTCGACCGCCTGCAGCGTGCGGCGCGCGTTCAACGCGCGCTCCGGCTCGTCCGGATCGGCCGTGCTCTCGGCGCGCTCGCGGTTCTCCTGCGTGCGAATCTGCGCCTGACTCTGGTTCTCGTCCGCGTTCGCCCACGCTTGACGCAAGTGGACCGCGAGCTTGTCGGCGCCAACCGACGGCAGCTTGCGCCCGATGAACCGATCGATGGCCGCGAGCAGCAGCCGGCGACTCGAGGTGAGCTCCTGACCGGCGTCGGTACGCCCGCTCGTGTACACGACTGCCGCGAGATCGTCGGCACCGAGATACCGCTCGACGAATCGTCGCGCCGTATCCTTGACCTGCTGACCGCGCGTCACCGCGGTGTGCAGGTCATCCAGGAGAAATATGTAGATGCGTCCGGCAAACGTTCTCGAGGCGAAACGGATGTCGGGTTCGACGACTTCTCCTCCACTGGTCACGGTCGCCGGCCTCTCGATCGGGAGATCGATCAGCGAGAACGCCGCCGGTTTCTGCAGGCGCCCGTCCTCGTAGACCTCGAAGTCATCGGCCGTGAGATCGCGCACGAACGCGCCGGTGCGGTCGGTCACGATCGCATGCACTTCGACGAAGTTGGTCTCGGCCCGGAAGGTGACTCCTCCCTGCTGCTGAGCCGCCACGATCGCGCCACCGACGACGAGCAACACTGCGCCGAGGAGCCCTCTGGTCATCACGGAAGAAGGTGATTATAAACTCCCAACAAACTGACGCTGACCGAACTCCCAACTCCCAACAGAGTCCGGGCAAGATGACCTTTGGGAGTTGGTCAAGCGTAAGACGTTGGGAGTTGGGGATTGTCCATGACGCGCCTCACGCTCGTCCGCCGCGGACTGATCCTGGGTGTGGCGACGATCGTCGTCATCCTCGAACGGAAGCGCCGCGCGCGACGCTACCGCGAGCCGTGGCTGCGACACACGACGCGCAACCTGACGGTCGGCGCTATCGCCGCCATCACCGTCAGCCTCCTCGAAACACCGTTTTTGGTGCCCGTCGCGCTCGCCGCCACGCGACGCGGCTGGGGCGTCACGGCGCGCCTCCGTGGGCCATCGGTGTTGCGCCAGGTCGTGGCGATCGTGCTGCTCGACTACACCCTGTACACCTGGCACATCGCCACGCACCACGTGCCGTTCCTGTGGCGATTTCACCTCGTGCACCACGTGGACCTCGACCTCGACGCGTCGACAGGGATCAGATTTCACGCCGGGGAGCTCGCGTTGTCCGTGCCGTGGCGGCTTGCCCAGATCGTCGCGATCGGGGTGACGCCGGCGACGCTCGCAATCTGGCAGGGGCTGACGCTCGCATCGGTCCTGTTTCACCACTCCAACACGGCGCTGCCACCCGCCGTCGAAGGTGCGCTCGGCTGGTTCGTCGTCACACCGCGCATGCACGCCATCCATCATTCGACGCGTCACGCGCAACGCGACAGCAATTTTTCGAGCGGCCTCGCGGTGTGGGATCGGTTCCATCGAACCCTGCGACTGGACTCGTCGGCAGCCGACGTCCAGATTGGCGTGACCGGCTATCTGGAGCCCGAGGCCGTGACCTTCGCTCGTATCCTGGGCCTTCCTGCCGGGTCGATTTGACGGGCCAGAAAGTACCGCGATATCGTGGTACTGAGATGGGTGCCTTTACCACGACAAACCTTCGCCTGACCGCCGACGTCTACGCCGAGCTCCAGTATCAAGCACGCCGTCGGGGGACCAGTGTCGCGTCACTGGTGCGTGAAGCCGTCGGCCAGTACCTGGGCCGCGACGTGTCCTCCGCACACGCCGCGGCGGAGGATGAACCGTTCGATCGTCTGGTCGGCGCCGTCGATGCCGAAGCGACCGACGAGTCGGTCAACCACGATCACTATTTGTATGGGTGGTCGAAGGAGCGTCCGCGTGAAGATGCTCGTGGACACCGGCGCACTGCTGGCGCTGGTCCTGAAGAAGGATCAGCATCACGCTCGCGCAGCCGCATTTCTGCAACAGCAACGCAGCGCACGCTTCGTGCTGACCAACCTGATTCTGGCGGAGACCGTGACGCGCCTCCGGGCGCGCGTGGACGCCGCATTCGCGGCAGACGCCGGTCGTAGCCTTCTTGCCGGGCGGCGCTACGAAGTGATCTTCGTCGACGCTCCGCTCGTCACCAGCGCGCTCGCCCGCCTGGAACAGTTCGCGGACAAGCAACTCAGCCTGACTGATTGCGTGAGCTTCGAGGTCATGGACCGTCTTGGTCTGGCCACCGCGTTCGCCTTCGATACCGATTTCCGCGACTGCGGCTACCACATGGTCCCGTAGCGGACCGTTCGCGATGTGGAGGGCAACTTGCACCCTCGCGCTGCATGAGCGCAGCTGAAGTCGTGATGATCACCGGCGCCTCGGCGGGGGTGGGGCGCGCAACCGCGATCGCCTTTGCCCGCCGCGGCGCGCACATCGGATTGCTCGCGCGTGGACGTGCGGGACTCGAAGGCGCGGAACAGGACGTCGAGGCGGCGGGCGGCAAAGCGGTCATCCTGCAGGCGGACGTCGCCGACGCGGTCGGCGTCGAACGCGCAGCGGCGTTGCTGGAAGAAACGTTCGGCCCGATCGATATCTGGGTGAACAACGCGATGGTGAGCGTCTTCTCGCCGGCAAAAGAAATGACGCCGGACGACTTCAAGCGCGTCACCGACGTCACCTATCTCGGCGTCGTCCACGGAACGCTGGCTGCACTCAAACGGATGCTGCCGCGCGATCGCGGATCGATCGTACAGGTCGGATCGGCGCTCGCCTACCGGGGCATCCCGCTGCAGTCAGCCTATTGCGCGGCCAAGCACGCGATTCAGGGCTTCTGCGACTCGCTGCGATCGGAGCTCTTGCACGACAACAGCCACGTGCGTCTGACGATGGTGCAGTTGCCGGCGATGAATACGCCGCAGTTCGATTGGGTGAAGAGTCGTCTGCCGCGCAAGGCACAACCGGTTCCGCCGGTCTTTCAGCCGGAGGTCGCCGCCGATGCGATCGTGTGGGCCGCGCATCACGATCGACGTGAGTTGTACGTCGCGATGCCCACGGCCGCCGCGATCATCGGCGACAAGATCGCGTCAGGACTCGCCGACCGGTATCTCGCCGCCAACGGCTACGACGCGCAGCAGACCGACGAACCGGACGATCCGCAACGCCCGCACAACTTGTGGGAACCGGTCGATCGCGATCGCGACTTCGGTCCCCATGGCCGCTTCTCGGCGGTCGCGCGATCGACGAGCCATGAGGTGTGGCCCGCCGAGCATCACGGGGCCGTCGCTTTTGTGATCGGCTCCGCGGTCGCGGCGCTTTCAGCGGCCGTCCTTCTCCATCGCAGACGCCGCTAGCGGACGCTAGGCGAGAACTCGCGAAACCAGTTCTCGACGCGAGACAACAATCCCACCTCCCACCCCAACGCCCAAGCGATCGAACCATCTCCGGGGCTTGGGAGTTGGAAGTTGGGCTTTGGCAGTTAGCGCGCCGCAGCGCGCGGCAGTATCATGCCAGCTTCGACGCTGCCAAGAGATGTCGATGACACGAACGTTGAGATCGCTCGTCTGTCTCGTCGGGATCCTCGCCTCTGGCACCACCGCTGCGATGGCCCAGCAGGCCAATGCGGAACTGCGAGGTCGCGTCCTCGATGCGCAGGGCGGCCTCCTGCCGGGGGTCACGATCACCGTCACCAATCAAGCCACTGGCGTTTACCGCGCAACCGTCAGCAACGAGGACGGCACCTATTTCGTCACCGCCCTGGCACCCGGGACGTACTCGATCGTCGGCGAGCTGTCGGGCTTCAAGCGATACAACCGCGGCGACGTGCGGCTCGACCTCGGGCGCACCACCTCGCTCGACCTGCAGTTCGAGATTGGAGGCGTCACCGAGACGGTGACCATCACCGCCGCGACGCCGCTCGTCGACATCACCTCGAAGGAGATCGGCGGCAACGTCACCAACCGCGAGGTCACCGGCCTGCCGTCGGTGAACGGCAACTTCGTCGGCATGGTGGCTCTCCTTCCCGGCATCGTCAGCAACGTCAGCACCGAGTCGTTCGGTTCCGATGCGGTCAGCGCCAACGGCATGGACTCGCGCAACAACAACTTCATGCTCGACGGGGCGAACAACAACGACGACGTGATCGGCCAGCGCGCGGGATCGCAGGCACGCACGCCGCTCGAGGCGATCGCCGAGTTCCAGGTCGTGACCAATCAGTACGACGCGGAATTCGGCCGCACCACCGGCGCGATCATCAATGCCATCAGCAAGCAGGGCACCAACGCGTTTCACGGTGTTGCCGCGGGCCTGTGGCAGGACGCGTCGATGACCAAGAAGGACTTCTTCGTCAAGCAGAACGGCCTGACGAAGCCGGACACCAGGCTGCAGACGTATCGCGCGAATCTGGGAGGACCGATCATCCGCGACAAGGCCCATTTCTTCTTCAACCTGGAACGCGTGATGGTCGACCGTGCGAACACGATCACCTTCCCGTCCCATCCCGAGTTCAATGCCTCACCGGTGACGCAGGATCGCGTCTGGAACACGCTGCTCCGGTTCGATCATCAGCTCAACGCCGGCAACGTGTGGACGGTGCGCTGGCTGCGCGAGTCCTCACCACAGCTGAATCAGATCGTGCCGTATACGGTTCCGGCCGGCGTCGGCATCCAGGTCCCGACCCTGCCAGTCACGCAGAACGCCTCACGTGAGGAGCACGACATCGATCAGACGGTGGTCGGCTCCCTGAACTCGGTGCTGTCCAATGCGCGACTGAACACGATTCGCGTGAACTTCACGCGCGAAGACGTGGCGTTTGCGAACCCGGCGTTCAACAGCAACGGGCAGGATCAGGCGGCGCTGAAGCCACAACTCGTCTACCTGACGTTTGTCGACCAGCAGAACTCCGTGGCGCAGGCGCGCGTCGACAACGCCTATCAGATTGACGACACGTTCTCCTGGTTCATCGCCGGCCATGGCGGCGATCACGACGTGAAGTTCGGCGCGCAGTACGAGTACGTGAGCGCACGCTCCACGGCGCAGGACAATTTGAACGGCACTTTCTTCTTCCGCACCGACCTGCCGTTCAACGCGGCCAATCCGCTGACGTACCCCGAGCGACTGCAGATCCGCGTCCCGGGAGCGTTGAACACGTTCCAGCAGGCGCACTTCGTGTCGACCTTCGCGCAGGACAAGTGGCACGTCACGCCGCGTGCGACCGTCAGTGCGGGCGTCCGCTACGATCTGGAAATCCAGCCGATCCACGAGGTCGACAACCCTCGCTTTTCCGACCCGTTGGGATATCCGGTCGACAAGAACAACGTCGGCGCCCGGGTAGGTCTGACCTATGACGTGAGCGGAAATGGACGCGCCGCCGTCCGCGGCGGCTATGGCCGGTTCTACGACAAGACGCATTTCGAGCTGATCTCCGCCATCCTCACCAACGGCGTGTTCTCCAACTCGTTCAATGTGTTCTTCCCGACCAACAACAACGACCCTGGACCCTCGAGCGGAACCTTGCCGCTCGATCCGATGCTGGCCGGTGGCCCGACGGTCAACACGGCGTTGCTCGCACAACGGTTCCCGGCGGGATCGCGCATCAAGAACACCGGGACAGTGACGCTGGACAGCCCCGACCGAACGATTCCCTACACGGACCAGTTGACGGCGGGGTACGAGCGACAGCTGGCAACGAACCTGTCCGTGAGCGGCGACTACGTGCACGCGCGCGCACGCGATCAGTTGATGCTCAAGGATCTCAACCCGGGGTTGCGCGCCACCACCTCTCGTACCGCGACGCTCGCGCGCATCAACCCCGCGTTCAGCGGTGCCGTGTACACACCGGTGAACGACGGCGAGATCGACTATGACGCGCTCGAAGCGGCCCTCGTCAAACGCTTCGCGTCCAACTACTCGTTCCGCGTCTCGTACACGCTCGGCTACTCGCGCGGAAACACGTCGGGTCTCGGTGCGCCCATCGACACGTTCCAGGTGCTCGACAACCTGCATCTGGATCTCAACGACGGGCCGACCAACTTCGACCGTCGTCACAATCTCGTGATCAGCGGCCAGTCGCTCGTGCCGAAGACGACAGGAGTCACGGTCAGCTGGATCGCACGGGCGTTGAGCGGCACCCGGTTTTCACTCACCGACTCGACGACCGATCCCGATCGCAACGGGCAGTTCTCGGAGCCGCTTCCCGCCGGGACGTATACAGGCACGGCGGGCACGAGACGCAATCCGTACACGGCGAAGGTGGAGAGCGAACGCAACGGTGCGACGGGCCCGGGCTTGTTCCAGCTCGATTTGCGACTCGGCTACCGTCTGCGCCCGCACATGGGCCATACGGTCGATCTGTTCGCGGACATCTTCACGTGACCAATCGGGCGAACTTCGACAACCCGACCGGCGACCGGTTCTCGACGAACTTCCTCAATCTGACCGCGCTGCGAGCCGGCGCTGTGCCGACAACGCTGCAGTTGGGCGCCCGGTTCGAGTTCTGATTGGGTAGCTGAGTAGCTGGGCGGAAGGGTGGCTGGGGAAAACCACGTGTCAAACGCGAAGCGACCTAGCTGCCCAGCCACTTACCCGCGTGTAGCGCGCGTGCTACACTCGGCGTCGTGAGTCGGCGAATCACCCAACGGGAGCTCCGTAACGAGAGCGGGCGGGTCATGCGCGCGCTCGACAAGGGCGAGACCTTCATCGTGACTCGGAACGGGTCGCCCGTCGGGCAACTGATTCCATTGCGCCATCGTACGTTTGTCTCTGCCGAAACCGCCGTGGCGGCGTTTTCCGGAGCGCCACGCGTGGCGCCGCGCAAGTTTCGCAACGACGTAGACGCGGTGCTCGATCAGAGCCCGACTCCGCGTGGCTGACGCCCGTCATCGCCGCGGGCTCATCGATACGTCGGTCGTCATCGATCTCGAGTCGATTGGGCCAACCGATCTACCCACCGAGATCGCGGTGTCGGCGATGACGATGGCCGAACTCGCCGCCGGGCCACATGCGACACAGGACCCGGCGGAGCGGGCGCGGCGTCAGGACCGCCTCCAGCGGGCGGAAGCGACATTCGATCCGTTGCCTGTGGATGCCGCTGTGGCTCGTGCCTACGGTCGCGTGTACGCCGCGGTCGTCGCTGCGGGCCGCAAGGCACGCGGACACCGCGCTGTTGATCTGTTGATTGCGGCGACGGCACTCTCGTTGAACCTCCCGCTCTACACGAGGAATCCGGAGGACTTCACCGGCTTGTCGGAGTTGCTTGAAATCGTGACGGTCTGACATGAGCGCTCGACCCAAACGTCACCTCGTGGCGTGCACGCTCCTGATCGCGGCAGGTGCTGTCGCACACGCGGCCGAAGCACCAGCCATCGATCCCCGTGTGACCCGGCTGGTCGAGTCCATCTCGCAGGAGCGCCTCGAGCGCCTGCTGCGCACACTCGTCGCCTTTGGCACGCGTAACACGCTCTCTGATGCGTCGTCACCGACACGAGGGATCGGCGCCGCGCGGCAATGGATCTTCGACGAGCTGACGCGCACGAGCCCGAAGCTGCAGGTCAGTTTCGATACACATCACCTCAAGAAAGGTGACGGCCGCGGCCGCATCACTCGCAACGTGGAGCTCCGCAACGTCGTCGCCGTACTGCCAGGTAAATCGCCTCGCCGTATTTACGTCAGCGGCCATTACGATTCGCTCAGCATCGGCGATCAGGGTCAGGTCGGCGTCAACAGCGGCGCGACCGAAGCACGCCGCAACGACCCCAACGTCGACGCGCCGGGCGCCAACGACGATGGCAGCGGCACGGTGCTGGTCATGGAGCTGGCGCGCGCGTTCGCGGAGAGCGGGATCGAGTTCGACGCCACGCTCGTGTTCATCACCGTCGCCGGGGAAGAACAGGGCCTGCTGGGCGCGCGTGAACACGCGAAGCGCATGAGAAAGGAGAACATTCCCGTCCAGGCCGTCTTCAACAACGACATCGTCGGCGGCACGATCGGCGGAGACGGATCCGTCGATGGCGCGACGATCCGCCTGTACGCCGAAGGCCCGGAAGACTCGCCGTCACGCGCGTTGGCTCGGTTCACGGCCGCCGTCGCGGCACGCTACGTGCCCTCGCATCGCGTGCGGCCGATGGCACGACGCGATCGCTTCTCGCGCGGTGGCGATCACACCGCGTGGAATCTCCAGGGCTATACCGCCGTTGGCTTCCGCGAGTCCCGCGAGAACTATGGACGGCAGCATGGGCCCAACGATCTGATCGAGGGCGTGACGTTTCCCTATCTCGCGCAGAACGCGCGCGTGAACGCCGCGGCGATGGCCGAGCTCGCGCTCGCTCCGCCGCCCCCGTCGATCCTCAACGAGCGCGGTCAGCCGACAATCGACCGCCGTCCGTCGGGATACGATGCACACCTGCACTGGAAGGCATCTCCGGGTGCGGTTGGCTATCGCGTCGTGTGGCGCGAGACGTGGTCGCCGGACTGGCAGCACGAAGCCGCCGTCGGCGACGTGCTCGAGTGGGTGCTGCCCAAAGCTAACATCGACGACTTCATTTACGGCGTCGCCGCAATCGGTCCCGATGGCCACGAGAGCACCGTAGCCGCGTACGTGCCGCCTCCAGCGAATTACTAAGGGCCAGGCCTTCGGGCGCCCGGGGCACGCCTGCGCGCTGGGGTGCCTGTGGTCCGCGGTGCTAGGATGAACCTATGCAGCGGACGGCGATGATCGATTCCGCTCTCGTGAATCTCACGGTGGATCAGCGCGTGATTCTTCACCGCGTCAGATGGGATGAATACGAGACCCTGCTCGCGATTCGCGGCGAAGATTCCGTGCCGCGGATGACGTATCTCGAGGGCACGCTGGAGCTCATGACGCCATCACGAGACCACGAGACGGTCAAGAAGACGCTGGCGCGCCTGCTCGAGGCGTACGGGGACGAACTTGGAATCGAACTCGAAGGATATGGCTCGTGGACGCTCAAACGTGAGGAAACTGAGCGTGGTGCGGAGCCGGACGAATGTTATTCGATCGGTAAGGCCGGCGAGGTTCCGGACATTGCGATTGAAGTGAACTGGACGAGCGGCGGCCTCGACAAGCTGAAGGTGTACAACCGGCTGGGCGTCCGTGAAGTGTGGATGTGGGACAATGGCGTGATCGCCGTCTGGGTACTTCGCGGAGAACGCTATGAGCGCGCCCCCCGAAGTGAGCGGCTTCCGCAGATCGATCTCGAGCTCCTGTGCTCGCTTCTGGACCTTCCCACACAAACCGCGGCCGTGCGTGAACTGCGCGCCCGCCTCCGGGCCGGCAAGTCATCGTAGTCATGCGCCGAACAGTCATCAGACTCGCGTCGTTCGCGATCGTGATCGCATCCGTGGCTGCGTCGGTCTCCGCGCAGCGCGACGGCGGCGTCGCGCCCGAGCGGCTCGGGCCTGCCGATCCGTTCACCGTCGCGGTCAACACCTCGACCATCGAAGCCGGCCCGGTATTCGTGGCGCGCGAACGAGCGGGGGCGAACGGCTTCCGGATCATCAACGGCGGCGTTCGCAATGTGGTGGGCGGCACGGCGCATGCCGGCACGAACGCGGAAACGCAGATGCTGGCGGTACTGCCGACCAACACGAACGTGAAGATGCTGCTGACCGTGGCCGAAGGGCTCTACCGCGTCATCGCGAGGAAGTCAGCGGGGATCACCAAGCTGGCCGATCTGCGGGGCAGGAAGATTACGACGCCGCGCAACACGTCGGCGCACTACCACCTCGTGAAGATGCTGGCCAAGGCGGGCATTGCCGAATCGGACGTCACAATCGTCACTGTTCCGAACACGGAGATGGCGACTGCTGTGTTCGAGCGTGACGCCGACGCGATCTCGATGTGGGAGCCGGAAGCACAGGCAACGGTCGACATGCTCGGCGACGATGCGATTGTGTTTCAGGACAACAAAGTCTACCGGGAGCTCTTCAGCCTGTACGCCTCCACGGAAGTGCTCGCGGACAGCAAACGTCGCGCGGAGCTCGTGACGTTCGTACGTGGACTGCTGGACGCGACGGAGACGGTCCGCAGGATGCCGCAGACTGTCATCCCGCTGATCGCGCGATCGCTCATGCAACCCGAAGAGAAGGTGTCGCGAAGCTGGAGGTATCACGCGTTCCCGGCCGCGCTGCCGAAGGACATGCTCGACGTGTTGACCGAGGAAGAGCGATGGATGGCCCGCACGCAGCAGCGCGAGCCGCGCACGCGCGAGCAGCTGGCGACGTTCATCGATACGAGCGTGCTGCAGGAGGCTCTGCGGCAGCGCAGGTGAGTGCACCACGACCCAGGTTGCTCCAGAGAGGTATGATGCTCGTGGCGCCGATTCGCTAGAACGGCGACCGTTGATGTCCAGTCGGTATTTCCCGGAGGACCTGATCCATGCGACAGGTACCGCTCACCTCGCCGCGTTGTTCCCATTCAACTGAGTCGTCTCTCGTGGCGGAGCCGCTTCGCGCGCAACGCGCGCCGCGGCGAGTCTGGCCGACGCCTTCGGCGAAGGCGGAGGGGAGGGCGTCATGAACAGCGTTCATGATTTCGCCCGCTTCAAGGCCGCGGGGCGCAAGATCTCGATGGTCACCGCCTACGACGCGTGGTCGGCGCACATCGTCGCGCACTCCAATGTCGACGCCATCCTCGTGGGCGATTCCGCGGCGATGGTGGTTCATGGCGAGCCGACGACGCTGGCGGCGACCGTTGCGTTGATGGCGCTGCATACCCGTGCCGTGGCGCGCGCCGCGACCGGCAAGTTTCTCGTCGCCGACCTGCCATTCCTCTCGTTTCGCAAGGGACTTCCCGCAGCGATGCGCGCCGTGGGCGCGCTCGTCACCAGCGGGGCACACGCCGTCAAGCTCGAAGGCGTCGACGGCCACGAGGATGTGATCGGGCACATCGTCGGCTCCGGCGTGCCGGTCATGGGACACATCGGGCTGACTCCGCAGTCGGTCAACCAGTTCGGAGGCTTCTGCACTCAGGGACGGAACGACCGCGACGCGGAACGTCTCCTTGGACAGGCGCACGCGTTGGAGGCGCTTGGCTGCTTCGCGATCGTGATCGAGTGCGTGCCCGCGACGCTTGCCGCCCGGATCACCTCCGAGCTGACGATACCGACCATCGGAATCGGTGCCGGCGCCGAGACCGACGGACAGGTGCTGGTCGCGCACGATCTGTGGGGCCTGGACACGGGTAAGGCGCCGCGGTTCGTGCGCCGATATCTCGACGGAGTCCGCGTGCTGACCGAGGCGCTGAATCAGTACGACAGCGACGTCAAGCAGACGACCTTCCCCGCGCTTCAGGAGACCTACTCGTGACACACGTGTTCACGAGCGTCTCTGAATGGCGAAACGAGCGCGTCGCGCAGATTCGCGCCGGTGTGACGCTCGGCTTCGTGCCGACGATGGGGGCGCTGCATGAAGGGCATCTCTCGCTGGTCCGACGGAGCCGCGCCGAAAACGATCGGACGCTGGTCAGCATCTTCGTCAACCCCACGCAGTTCGATGACGCCACCGATCTGGCGCGCTATCCACGAACACTGGACGACGACCTGCGACTGCTGCAAGACGAGGGCGTCGAGTATGTCCTTGTGCCGGATGAAGATGCGCTATACCCAGACGGCTTCCGCTATCGCGTGACCGAGCGCGAGCTGTCGACCGTGCTCGAAGGCGCGCACAGACCTGGCCACTTCGACGGCGTCCTGACGGTCGTGCTGAAGCTGCTGCAGATCTCCGCAGCGGACCGCGCCTATTTCGGCGAAAAGGACTGGCAGCAGCTGACGCTCGTGCGAGGCATGGCCGGCGCATTCTTCCTGCCGGCGACGATTGTCGCCTGCCCCACGATCCGTGAGGACGATGGCCTTGCCCTCAGCTCCCGCAACCGTCGTCTCGCGCCATCGGATCGGGAGAAGGCGGCGATCTTCCACCGCGCGCTGCGCGCCTCGCCATCAGCGGAGCACGCCGCATGCACGCTGCAGTCGGCAGGATTCATCGTCGACTACGTCGAGGACCGCGACGGGCGCCGGCTGGGCGCCGTGCGATTGGGTGGTCTTCGCCTGATCGACAATGTGCCGGTAGTCGCCCGGCCTGACGCATGATTCTCGCGCTCGACGTCGGGAACAGTCAGATCTTCGGCGGCGTGTTCGATCGCGGCGAACTCGCGATCCGATTCCGCACGCCGTCTCGCCCCCCGACATCGTCCGACGAACTGGGCCTGTTCCTGCGCGGCGTGCTCAGGGAAAACGGCGTCGATCCGTCGCAGGTCCGGCAGATCGCCTGTTGCTCGGTGGTCCCTGAAGTGGTGTATTCGCTTCGCAGTTGCTGTCGCAAATATTTCGCGATCGACCCGTTCGTCCTGCAGGCAGGCGCGAAGACCGGATTGAAGATCCGTTATCGCAATCCGGTGGAAGTCGGCGCCGACCGCATCGCGAACGCGATCGCGGCCACGCATCTGTATCCCGATACGAACCTGATCGTCATCGACTTCGGCACCGCCACGACCATCGACGTCGTCCGCGCCGGTCGAGAGCATCTCGGCGGGATCATCATGGCTGGTCTGCGGATTCAGATGGAGGCGCTGGAGAAGAACACCGCCCGCCTGCCGAACGTCGAGATCGTCCCGGGCGACGAGCTGATCGGACGGTCGACGACCGAGTGCATCCAGTCCGGTCTGTACTTCGGCAATCGCGCGGCGGTCGCCGGGCTGATTCGGGAGATTCGCGATCGCGCGTTTCAGGCGCAGGCGGCGTTCGTGATCGCCACCGGCGGCTTCTCGCGGCTGTTCGAACGGGAACGGCTGTTCGACGCCGTTCTGCCCGACCTCGTGCTCGTCGGCCTCGAACGCGCGCTCGCGCTGAACGCCGAAGCAAGCCGCGCCTGGAGCGCGTCGCCGGCCGACGGTCTGTAGTGACCGGGCAGCCGGCGTCAGCTTGCTAGAACGTCGGCTGGCGGCGACCGAGTCGCACGCGGCGACGCATCATGTACAACGTGAGCAGAGTACCTGCCATGGCGAGCATCTGAAAGTAATACAGGGCAGGGTTGACACCGACGTAGAGTTCAATGACCGTGTTCATGACCACTCAATCGGCGTCGTGACGTCGATCTTGAAGGGTGGTGTGGCTCGTTTGAAGAGATAGAGATACGTGTTCAGCACCGTGTAGTGGCGGCGAGATCGGCGACGAGCCGGAGTGTCGCGTCGGTGAACCCAGCTCGAACTCCTTCCGCGACCGGGATCGGCGACCGAGCGAAACTCCCATGCCCCTCCAGTCGTAGTGACTTGACAACTTCCCGTTTCCAGAGCCCGGACTAAATCGACCGATCGGATCGGTCGGCGTGCGGCCACCATGTTCCAGGCTCGCGGGAACAAGAGACGGGTTCACGGTGTTTATAAAGGTTGCAGTCGTGTCACTCACATCCTGGACGCCGGTCGGGCCGATAAGACCGGATGTTGGGTCTGACGCCCGTATAATTAGGCTTTCGCGCCCGTCACACCCGCGGACCCTCTGCAACCCGGTCGTTGGTCGCCGGCCGCGCCTCATCAGGGAGTTTTTCGTGCGTTTTCGTGCTTGCCACCCGGTTCTGCTCCTCCTACCCGTGTGCCTGCTCTCCGGCTGTCGGGCAGACGCCACCGGCACCAGCGAGGCTGCGAATAAGGAAGGAGCGCCGCGCGCATCGGCTCCCGTTGCCGTGACCGTGGTCAAGGCCGCGGAGGCACCGCTCGTTCGACACATCCAGGCCAGTGGCACGCTGACGGCGGACGAACAGGCGCAGGTCGCCTCGGAGATCGCGGGCCGGGTCGTGGCTACTCCGGTCGAACGTGGAAGCCGCGTCGCACCGGGCGGAATGCTGGTCCGCATTGCCGCGACGGAAGCAGAAGCTCAGGCCGATGAAGCCCAGGCCAACGCGGCGCAGCTGGAGGCTCGACTCGCCATCAGTACCGCGACGCCCTTCGCGGTCGATCGCGTGCCTGAAGTGGCGAGCGCCCGCGCGACGGCCGATCTCGCACAGGCCGACTTCGAGCGCGTCGAGATGCTGATGCAGCGGCAGATCGTCTCGCGAGCAGAATTCGATCAGAAGAAGACGCAGGCAGAATCCGCACGACGGCAGTACGAAGTGGCGCGCAACGGCGCCGAGCAGCAATATCAGGCGCTGCTCGCGGCGCGGGCACGACTGGCGCTGGCGCGGAAGGCGGTCGCTGATACGGTCGTCCGCGCGCCTTTCGACGGCGTCGTTGCCGAACGGCTCGTCTCGGTCGGCGACTACGTCGTCAAGGGAACGAAGGTGGCGACCGTGATGCGCACGACCTCGTTGCGCGTCGAGCTGACGGTGCCGCAGTCCGAGATCGCGGCGGTCGCCGTCGGTCGTGACGTCGACTTCACCGTCGATGCGTACCCAGGTCGCACGTTCACCGGGCGAGTCCGCTATGTCTCGCCCGCCGTTCGTGCCGATTCACGCGCGCTCGTCGTCGAAGCCGTGGTGCCGAATGAAACCGGCGAACTGAAACCCGGCCTGTTCGCCACCGCACGCATCGAGAAACTGGAACGGACACCGGCGATCCTCCTGCCACGCGACGCGATCGGGACGGTTGCGGACGCGTCGCGCGTCTACGTCGTCGACGGGGGCCGTGGCGTCGCGCGACTCGTCACGCTGGGGCAGAACGTCGGTGAGCAGGTCGAGATCACGAGTGGCGTCAAGGCCGGTGAACTGGTCGCGATCACGGCGATCGACCGCCTGACGGATGGATCGGCGGTCACGATTTCAGAGAAGCGCGCCGTCGCCAAGGCGTCAGAGGACAAGAACTGATGCAGGCCCTTGCTGCGCTCTGTGTCCGGCGGCCCGTCTTCGCCTCCGTTCTGATCCTCTCGCTCGTCACCGTCGGCATCTTCGCGTTCTCGAGGCTTGGCATCGATCAGATGCCGAACGTGGACATCCCCACGGTGGCGATCACCACGCGCCTTCCCGGTGCGGCACCCGAGCAGGTCGAAACCGAGATCACCGACAAGATTGAAGAAGCCGTCAACACGATCAGCGGCATCGATCAGCTCAGTTCCACGTCGGCCGAAGGGATTTCGCAGGTGATCGTCACGTTCCTGCTCGACAAGAGCGGCGACGTGGCGGCGCAGGAAATCCGCGATCGCGTCAATCGCATCCTGCCGCTGCTGCCTCGCACGATCACGCAACCGGTCATCGAGAAGCAGGATCCGGACGCGCAGCCGATCCTGACGATGGCCCTCACGGCCGACGCGTCGATTCGCGACATCACCGAGATCGCCGACAAGCAGTTGCGGCGCGGCCTGGAAAGCGCCGATGGTGTCGGCCAGGTACTGGTCCTCGGTGGGCGCAGTCGACAGATCAACGTGTGGGTCGATGCCGAACAGCTCCGCGGCTACAACCTCACGGTCAACGACGTTGCGCGCTCGTTGCAGTCGCAGAACGCGGAGGTCCCGGGCGGCGAGATCGAGCGCGGGCCACAGACGATCACGATGCGAACGAGCGGTCGCGTCTCGTCACCCGACCAGTTCGGCGACATCGTCCTGAGACAGGTCGGCGGCCATCCGGTCCGTGTCCGCGACGTCGCGCGCGTCGAAGACGGCATGGCGCAGCCGCAGACGATGGCCAGCGTCAACGGCGAGCCCACGGTGCTGCTGCAGGTGCGCAAGCAGTCGGGCACGAACACCGTAGAAGTCGTGCGCAGCATCCTTTCGCGACTCGATGAACTGAAGCCGACGCTGCCCGCCGGGTATGCGGTGCGCATCGTGCGTAACCAGGCCGAGTTCATTCAGGCCTCGATCAGCAGCCTGCAGGAACATTTGATCATCGGCTCGCTGCTGGCGTCGCTGGTCGTCCTGTTGTTTCTGGGCAACTTCCGGTCGACGATCATCGCTGCGATCTCGATCCCGACATCGATCATCGCCACGTTCGGCTTGATCTGGTACATGGGCTTTACGCTCAACATGTTGACGATGCTCGCGCTGACGCTGTCGGTCGGCATCGTCATCGACGACGCGATCGTCGTGCTGGAGAACATCTACCGGTTCATCGAAGAAAAAGGGATGCCGCCGATGCAGGCGGCCGTCGAGGGCACGAAGGAGATCGGCCTCGCCGTGCTCGCGACCACGCTTTCGCTGGCGGCGATCTTCGTACCCGTCGGCTTCATGAGCGGCATGGTCGGACGCTTCATGAAAAGCTTCGGTTTGACGATGGCGTTCGCCGTCATCGTGTCGCTGATCGTGAGCTTCACGCTGACGCCGATGATGTCGGCGCGCTGGCTGAAGGTCAAACCGCAGCGGAAGGACCCGCTCGGTCACGACCACGACTCGAAGCACTCCGTCGTGTTTGCGCCGATCGATCGCTTCTACACGCGCCTGCTGATGTGGTCGATGCGGCATCGCGCCATCGTCTCAGCGGTCGCCGTGCTGGTGTTGCTGTCGACCGTCCCGCTGTTTCGAATCGTCGGCGTGAACTTCACGCCGCAGGACGACACGTCGGAGCTCGAGGTCACGTTGCGCGCGGCCGAGGGAACGAGCCTCGAGGCAACGGACCTACTGTCCAATCGAGTCGCCACCGCCATCCGGCAGATTCCTGAAGTCGACTACACGATGGTGACCGTTGCCGGCGATGGCGCGGGCACACGCAACGCAGCCTCGGTGTTCGTGAAGCTGAAGGGGCTCGACGACCGTCGGCGCGACGTCTTCGCAATCGTCAACGACATCCGACGGACCGTGCTGCCGAACCTGACCGGTGACGTCAGGACGTCAGTGGCGGCGACGGGCGGAATGGGCGGCGGTCGCGGAGGCGCCGGCGACATTCAATACGTGCTGCAGGGCCCGAACCTGCGTGCGCTGCAGACGCAGAGCGAACAGCTCGTGACGCGCGTGCGCGACATCCCCGGCGTAGTGGACGTCGACACCAATCTCAATACCGGCAAGCCCGAGTTGTCGGTCCGCGTCGATCGTCCGAAGGCGGCCGATCTCGGTGTGCAGCTCGCCGATGCGGCGGAAGCGCTGCGGCTCCTGGTCGGCGGCGATCAGGTCACCACGTACAACGAGCAGGGCGAGCAATACGAAGTGCACGTCCGCGCGGCCGGAGCCGATCGGTCATCGGAGGCCGCCATCGCGCTGCTGCCCGTGCCCTCGAATCGACTCGGCGCCGTCGCATTGGCGGACGTTGCGTCGCTGGCGCCGTCATCAGCCCCGACGGAGATCCGTCGACTGAATCGCCTGCGGCAGGTGACCGTGAGCGCGAACCTGGTGCCGGGTGCGTCGCAGGCAGGCGTCCAGAATGAGATCACCGTTGCTGCCAGTGGGCTGACGTTGGGACCGGAATACCGCGCCGGATTCTCCGGCCGGTCGCGCGAGCTCAATCGCACCGCCAGCGCGTTCCTTATTGCGCTCGCGCTGTCGTTGATCTTCATGTATCTCGTGCTGGCGGCGCAGTTCGAGTCGTGGCTGCACCCGGTGACGATCCTGCTGTCGCTGCCGCTCACGCTGCCGTTCGCGCTGCTGTCGATCGTGATCTTCAATCAGTCGCTGAACATCTTCTCGGCGCTCGGCATGCTCGTGCTGTTCGGGGTCGTGAAGAAGAACTCGATTCTCCAGATCGATCACGCCAACCAGCTCCGCGACGCCGGCTTGAGCACGCACGATGCCGTCGTCCAGGCGAGCCGCGATCGTCTGCGCCCGATCCTGATGACGACGCTGGCGTTCGTGGCGGGCATGATCCCGCTCGTCCTGACGCATGGTCCGGGCGCCGCGACGAATCACGCGATCGGCTTCGTCGTCATCGGCGGTCAGACGCTCGTGCTGTTACTCACCCTCGTCGTTACGCCGGTCGCCTATTCCCTGTTCGACGACGTGCGCAATGCACGGGTCTTGTCACGCGCAGTGGGATGGCTTCCTGGGTTCGCGGCTGCAAGCTCCACTGGGAACGTAGAGGATGCCTAGTCTGCGTCGGCTTGGAAGCTGTTCTGTTCAGCTCCGCTGCGGCATGCGACTTGCGGTCATTCGCCTCGTGGAAGAGTAGGTCTCCATCGGAGGCGCACATGATCCAGAAGGCATCCCAGGTGATCGGCAAGTCGGTCATGGCCGCGGACAACGGTGAAAAGCTCGGGACCGTTGCCGACGTCTTGTTCGATGACAGCGATCGTCACCTGATCGGAGTCGTCGTGCGGCAGGGGTTGCTCCACTCTGAACAGGTGTTGCCCGTTGACGCCGTGCAGACGTTCGGGCGCGATGCGGTGGTCAGCGCGTCGCGAGCGGCTTTGATCAGCGCCCGCGACTGGCGCGAGAAACAGAAGACTACGGAATAGCGCGATCCGGGGTCAGCCTACTCGAGTGGATTGCGGTAGACCTCGGCGAGCGGCAGGTCGCAACCAATCGATTCGAGCGATGCGGTGCGATCGCCTCTGACCGCGTCCAACGTCCACCGATCGCCCTGGCGCCGCCAGATCTCGATGCGCCGTTCTTCGTGGGCGATAAGGATGATTTCGTTGAGGGATGGCACCTGTTTGTAGTGAAACACCTTCTCGCCGCGATCGTAATCCTCGGTCGACGGACTCAGCACCTCGATGAGCAGAACCGGATTGACGATCGTGCTGCCCTTGCGATCCTGCGGATCCGTCTGCATCTGGCCGCACACGACGCTGACGTCGGGATACGTCCCGAGCCCGGTCGCCTCCACACGCACTCGGACGTCTGAAGTAAACACGCGGCACGGTCGATCTCGGAGCTGACTGACAAGCAGCGCGATCGCGTTTGCGGCGATGGCACCGTGCTCCGGCGTGCCACCAGCCATCGCCCAGACATGGCCGTCGAGAAACTCGTGCTTGACCGACGCGATCTCTTCGAGCGCAACATAGTCCTCGAACGAGAAGCGCTGTCGAGCCGGAACCATGGCCGCAGGATAGCATGCGCCTCGCGCGGTCGACGTCCGGAAGCACCGCGCATGAACACGCCTCTTCCTGCCTACAGAGCTCCAGCTGTAGTACGGTTCCGCTCCGCAGTCGCAGGATGCACCTCCGTCAGCGGAAAGGGACTATCCCACCTGCCTCGCGTCCACTGACCTGAGCCATCAACCCTTTCATGCCCGTGAGCGCACGCGGGTGACGAAGGGTGAACGATGTCTCGGCGACTGCCATCCATCCCGAATCTCGATCATCTGAAGAAGCGGGCCAAGGACGTTCTACGCGTCGCTCGTCGTCAGCGATCGCAGTGGCGCCTCTCAGACGCGCAGCAGGCGCTCGCGCGCGGGTACGGGTTCGCGACGTGGACGGCTCTCAAGCTTCATGTCGAGTCGATCACGCATGGACCCGGCACCCTATCATCTGAGCCTCGGCAACCGAAGGCACGGAGCGGCAACGACTGAGACCATCCAATCATCGGCACGTGGACGGAGACATCTCCGGTCAACGGCTCGACGGATGCGCCGAGCGCCTGACGTGTCAGCGGCGCGATGATCCGGGCGCCGGCAGGGGCGGGAGGTTGACCAGGAACGCCGGATTGTCCCTGAACATCAGCGACAGATCGCCCTCGCTGACACCTGCCGCGCGCAGCGACTTCGCCGCGGCGGCCAGGGCGTCGGTGAGGTTCGGCGTCCCGACGAGGCCGCTGTCGCTGCCGACGAAGAAACGCCTGGCTCCGATCGCATGGATCGCGTTCAGCACGCGAGTCTTCGACTCGGCGTCCCCGGTCAGGCTGCCGGCCGTGATCTCGATATAACCCCCGAGGTCGACGGCCGTTCGCAACTGCTCGATCGACATGAAGGTGTACTGCGGCTGCAACAGCGGATGCGTGACGATGAGACGTTTCACGCCGGCGCGTTTCGCCTCGCGGAGGATCTGCAGCGCTTCGTCCGGCGTCACATGGCCTGTGGCCAGCGCGAGATCGCGGCCGGCGATGAGGCGGATCACTTCGAGGACTTCCGGCCGCAATGTGCCGCCGCGGGTGACGCTGACCGACGGGCGAGTTTCCTTGTTGAATCGCACTTCGTGGTCGGAGTCGTGGGTCGGCATCCACACGATGCGCCCTCTGTTGCCGGCGACGTCGAGCATGTAGCGAACCGCCTGCGGATTGATCCCACCCGTCGGCGTGTCCAGCGTGACACTGCCGAAGACCTCGAATCCCGGAGTCGCGTACTTGTGCACCAGATACGCGAGGCCGGCGGTCTCCGTCCAGTGATTCTTGAGAACGATGCCGCGTAGTCCGCGCTCCTGCGCGAGCCGGGCCACCTCGAACGCGTCCCACTGGCGGGGATAGCTGTCGGGGTCATGATGAACGTGGAGATCGATCGCGCCGATGAGCGCGGGATCCGTGAGCTTCTGGTCGATGGATGGCGCGACTTTGCGATTTTTGTACGGTTCCCAATGCGTCTGCGGCGCCGGCGCTTGTGCGTCGATCGAGCGCGTCGACCATGAATACGCGGCGCTCATCGCGAGCAGAACGCCAATAACGCCCGTGACAGTCCGTCTCACGAACACCCTCCGGGAATGAAAAACCACAGACCCGTCATCATAATTGCAGGGTCGAACAACGTAACCATTGCACCGACCAGCGTTTAGCCGACATCGCACGAACCAGCATCAGGGGGCATTGCACCGATCCGCGAAGCGGGGCAACAATCCCGGTCATGAATACACGACGTTCCGTGCGGGTGGGCGTGATCGCGGCGACGGTAGTCATGGCCGTCGTTGCGACGTCTGGTCAGGAGCGAACGTACGTCCTTCGCGCGGCGCGGATGTTCGACGGCCGTGACATGAAGATGCCCGGCCTCGTCGTGGTGCGTGGCGATCAGATCACCGCCGTCGGCGGTGGCGCGCAGACCCCGGCTGGCGCCCAGGTGATCGACTTCGGCGACGCCACGCTGTCGCCGGGCTTCATCGACGCGCACACGCATCTGTCCGGGATGTACACAGACGACTACATCCAGGGGATGGTCGATTCGCTGCGCAAGACGATCCCTGAGCAGACGCTGCTGGCCACGCAGAACCTGCGCAAGACGCTCATGGCGGGCATCACCACGGCACGCGACGTCGGCAGCAGCGATTTCATCGACGTTGGCCTTCGCAACGCCGTCGCGCAAGGCGTCATCCCCGGACCACGGATGCTCGTATCGGTACGACCCATCGGCGCCACCGGCGGTCACTGCGATGAACAGAACGGATTTCGTGCCGGCCTCTTCGGCAAGGAAACGGGAGTCGAGCAGGGCGTCATCGACACGCCGGACGAAGGGCGTCGTGCCGTTCGCTACAACATCAAGTACGGCGCCGACGTCATCAAGATCTGCGCGACCGGCGGCGTGCTGTCGCTGACCGACGAAGCCGACGTCCCGCAACTGACGCAGGAGGAGATGAACGCGATCGTCGACGAGGCCCACACCCTGCGCAAGAAGACCGCCGCCCATGCACATGGCGGCGAGGGCGCCAAGCGCGCGATTCGCGCCGGCATCGATTCGATCGAGCACGGAGCGTTCCTCGACGATGAGGCACTGGATCTGATGAAGGCACGGGGAACGATGTATGTGCCGACACTGATGGCCGTGCAGGGTGGCAAGGAGATCCTGGACAAGGGCGGCTATCCGCCAACGGTCGCCGCGAAGATGAAGGCCGCCATCGATTCCATCAACGGCGTCGTCAAGAAGGCGATCGGCAAGGGCATCCGTGTCGGGATGGGCACTGATGCCGGCGTCTATCCGCACGGCCGCAACACCGAGGAGTTCCGCCATCTCACGATGCTCGGCCTAAGCCCGCTCGACGCCCTGCGCGCGGGCACCTCGGTCGACGCGGAGCTGCTTGGTCTTCAGAATCGAATCGGCACGCTCGAGCGTGGAAAGACGGCGGACGTCATCGCCATGCCCGGCGACCCGACGCAGGACATCCAGCAGACCGAACACGTGATGTTCGTCATGAAGGACGGTGTGATCCACCGCGACGATCGCCCGCGTCGATAGGACCACAGAGGTCGCAACACCTCGCCGGAACGACCAAACCGATTCCACATTCGTCAAAACGACCGGTCGCCAGCAGACCGCGATTGGAGATCACGATGACGAGCGTGCTTCGAGTGATGCTCATTCTCGCCGCGGGAGTCGCGGGAGTATTCGCAGCGGATGTGGGCGGTTACTGGAATCTCGAATTGAAACCCAACTTCAGCGGCCAGGACGAGACGCTGGTCTGCACCGTCAAACAAGGCGGCGCGGCAGTGACGCTCACATGCAACGGCGCCGAGATCTCGGGTTTGGTGGATGGTCAGCAGATGACGTTCACCGTGATCACCGGCGCACAACGCGAACAGACCGCCACATTCACGGGCACGCTCACCGAGCCTGGAACGGGCGTCACCGGCACGTGGCACCTGGTCGGTCCGGACGTCGATGCCATCGGTCAGTTCACGATGAGCAAGACGAACGAGAAGGCGGTGCCGCGACCGTTCTGAGATGTATTCACAGACCGTTGCGCCACTCTTCGACGTTTCGGGGAGGCTACTGTGCCGCGCCGGCGATCAACGCACCGTCGCGAATGATCGCTCGGTCCGGGAGGGTCGCGCCAGCCGCGATCTCGACGCCGCAGCCGACGCGAGCCTCGTCGCCGATCACGACACCTGCGCCGAGCACGGTACCATCGCCGATCCGGGCGTCACGGCCGATGCGCGCGTCTTCACCTATGGTGACGCCAGCTCCCAGCTGCGCGCCAGCCGTGAGGTAAACGCACCTCCCGACCGTCGCCCCGTGACCGATGCTGACGCCGTCGCCAATGCGCACGTCGTCGCCCACGGTGATTCCGTCGCCGAATGTGACCTCGTCGCCGATGCCCACGCCATCGCCAATTCGAATGCCGTCGCCGGCTCGGACGCGATGGCGGCTCTCGGGATGGACGTGCCACTCACCGGCGAGCGGCCAGCTCCGAATGGTCCCGTCTGTCAGACTCATGAGCACCTCCTCTAGACACACGTCGGCTGATACGCTCGTGCCGGAGAAGCGGTTCCCGATGGCTCAGTCAGGAGCGGGCAGCTCGACCTGGTCGATCACCAACACATCAACCGCGGCGCGCCGTGAGTCGAGCTTCAGTCCGAGTTGTTCCCGAATGCTCGTGAAGATCGTGGGCCGGTTCGGATCGATGGAACCGAATCGCCGGCAGCCAAGAACGGCAGGCTGGCAGGCGTTTCGCCAAAGGGGAATGTCAGCTCGACGTCGAAGGCGCCGCGTAAACCACCAGTACGGTCCACGACCGGACGCCCAAGCATTCGCGTCAGCGATCCGCTGGCGAGCTCTTCGATCCGAACACCACCGCGAGACAACCGCCCCAGACCGATGCTCAGACCGCAGGGAGGGTGAGCGCGATCGGCGGATGGAGCGGCAGGTCCACCGCGACCAGCCAACATGGCGGGGCGCATCCGAATCCGATCGATCGCGTCGCCGGCCGATCCCGATCGATTCACTTTTACCGACGCAACCTCGAAGCGCGGCGGCTCCGTTTGTGCGCCTCTCGCGGCAAATGGAATCGACATCAGTGCGCGGGGTTGACAATCGGTTACCTCGACCGCCGGGTGGCGGTCGGCTTGACTACGAATCACCTCGTAGCTAGAGTGCCTGAACTACGAATCGATTCGTACCGATCGCAGGAGCCGATGCAATGAGCAGGGCGGATCATGGACAGAGGCGCGCAATCGTGTGGTTCGGTCGGCGATGGGCGGGGGTCTTGGTCATCGCCGTTGCCGGTTCTCTGACGATGCGCTCAGTCGTCGCCCTGGCGGCGGCGCAACGTGAAGCGGCGCCGCAGGCCGGCGGTTCTCAGGACCTGCCGGAATTCGATGCGGCATCGGTCAAGGCGAACACGTCCGGCGACGTGGCACGGGCGATGGGCCCGGAGCCCGGTGGGCGGTTCAACGCCAGAAACGTTCCGCTCCGAGATCTGCTGGCAATCGGCTATTCGATTCCTCCGTTGTTCGCGAGCTATCGGATCGTCGGCGGACCGGAGTGGATCGGCTCTGCACGTTTCGATGTGAGTGCGACAGCCGGACGCGACCTGCCGCCCGATCAGGTGGCGTTGCGCGTTCGCCGTCTGTTGGCCGACCGATTTGGGGTGAAGGCACATTGGGAGACGCGAGAGATGCCGGTCTACGCTCTCGTGCGTGCCAGGCGGGATGGCGCACTCGGACCGCATCTCACACGATCAGATGTGGATTGCACGGCGCTCCGCGCGGCTGCTCGCGGAGGCGCACCGCCTGCAGGCGGCCGTCAGGTGTGTACTGGCCGAACGATCCCAGGGACGATCACAGGCGTGGCACTGTCAACGGACACGCTCGCCAGCAGTCTCGCCAGGTTCGCCGGTCGCATCGTCCAGAATCGGACGGGCCTCACCGGCGGCTTCGACTATGAGCTGACGTGGACCCCCGATCAGCCGACGGAGCCGATTCCGGGAGCGCCGGCGCCGGCTATCGATCCGAACGGCCCGTCGCTATTTACAGCGGTCCAAGAACAGCTCGGGCTGAAGCTCGAGGCACAGAAAGGCGCCGTCGAAGTCCTCGTCGTGGATCATGCCGATCTCCCGAGTGCGGATTGACCGTGGCGGGTGTATAAGGAGGCCGACGCGGGGAGCCCTCCATGATCTATTTCGACAACGCCGCCACCTCCTGGCCGAAACCCCGCAGCGTCGCCGCCGCGATGGTCGATCAGCTCGAGAACGCCGGAGGAAACCCCGGACGGGCCGGTCATCACCTGTCACTGGCCGCCGCCAGCGTCGTTGCGGAGGCGCGAGAAGCGGTCGGACGATTGTTCAACGCCGCCGATCCCGAGCGCGTCGTATTCACCCACAACGCCACGCATGCGCTGAATCTCGCGCTGCACGGTCTGCTGCGGCAGGGCGATCACGTGGTGACCACCAGCATCGAGCACAACTCGGTGATGCGTCCGCTGCGACATTTCGAGCGCTCCGGCATCGAGTTGACGATCGCGGCCTGCCGGCGGGACGGCACCCTCGATGTCGAGGCGGTCGCCCGCGCGCTCCGCGCCAACACACGCCTGCTCGTGGCGACCCACGCCTCGAACGTGTCTGGCACAGTGCTGCCGATCGGGGAGCTGGCGACGCTGGCTCGCAGTCGCGGCGTGTTGTTCCTGGTCGATGCCTCGCAGACGGCCGGCACGATCCCGATCGACGTCGCCGCACTGGGCGTCGATCTGCTGGCGTTCACCGGGCACAAGGCGCTGCTCGGGCCGACGGGAACCGGTGGTCTCTACATTCGCGACGGAGTCGAGCTGAAGCCGCTGCTCCGCGGCGGCACCGGCAGCGAATCACAGTACGAAATCCAGCCGCTGTTCCTGCCCGATGCGCACGAAAGCGGCACCGTCAATGTCACCGGACTCGCGGGGCTTCGCGCGTCGGTGCGTTTCCTGCTGGATATCGGCATCGAGGAAGTCCGCGCGCACGAGCAGATGCTGATGGCGCGCTTCCTCTCTGCGGCGCAGACTGTGCCCGGCCTGCGCGTCCACGGACCGCTCGACGCACACGCGAGATGCGGCAGCGTGTCGTTCACGATGAACGCGACCACGTCCTCGAACGTGGCGCTCCTGCTCGACGAATCGTTCAACGTCATGGCGCGTGCCGGCCTGCACTGCGCACCGGCAGCGCACAGGACCCTGGGCACGTTCCCGACCGGCACCGTGCGTTTCAGCTTTTCGTGGTTCAACACCGAGACTGAAGTCGACACCGCCGCGCGAGCGCTGCACGACATCGCGCAGTGGGTGGAGACGGGCGTCACCCCGTCAGCAATCGGAACGCTCTGACCTCGAGCTGTCTGGTCGACCCTCGGGCGCGTCTATACTCGCTGAGGGTTGGAGAATATCTACTTCACGCTGACCGAAGCCTTCAACCGGAATGGGCCCAACGTGGCTCTCGCATCCGGGCAGGCGGTCGTCTTCTATCGCATCGCGATCATGAGCAAAGACGGCGACTGGGTCATTCGCGAGGCGGCGGACGCCTGCGAACATGTGCTGGTGGAGCTCGAGGCCAGGGGCGCTCGTTACCGCCTCGGCGCTCCTCTCGATATCCGCTGGCTGGCGGGCGGCTGGTCCAGCCACTTCGAGTTCTTTGATGATGCGCACCGGCGAGTGCGATGCGACTTCGTCAGCCGACCGCCGCGCGTGCCTCGCTCGTCGCTGCAGGCGCTGTTCGCTCCCGCGCAGGCGAAACCCACGCTCGTGGCGGTCGACCCGGAATCGTTGATCCTGATGAAGCAGACGCAGCGTGCAAAGGACTATCCTGTCATCGCTGAACTTGCCCGGCTGCTTCCTCCCGATCGGGAGATAGAGTTCTCGACCGATCCCGATCGCATTCTCGAGTTGGCGGACGCCGGTGCAACATCAAGACGGCCCGCGGTGCAAGCGGCGGCGTCCGACCGTGGGCGCCTGGCCGTGGTCCTGGCGCTGGCAGCGGAAGTCGACGAACTGCAGCAGCAGGATGCGGCGCGCCTCTCGAAATACGCCGTGGCGGCCGAGCAGTACCTCGACGCGTGTCGCGGAGCGTCGGTGACCGACCTTCCGCTCCGCCGCGCGCATCTCCGCATGTGCGAGATCGCGGAACAGTACCTTCCCACGCAGGTCGGGGCGATAAACGATGCAGATGCTCAGTGAAGACGATCTCAATTTGAAGGAAGCGAGCACCGACGAGCTCGTGCGCGCGTGGGATCTCTGGTTCGACCTCGCGCAATCCACCAACGCAGACGACCCGCCATACACGCACGGAGTGTTCGTCGGGCTCGACGGTTGTCATGACCGCGGGAGTGACCGATCGTCGACGCGCCCGCAGGATCAGCGGTCAGCCGTGACGCCAGGAGGCGGCGACTCGAGAACGTGACGACAGGCCGCGAACGGCATTCGAAGAGGAATCATTCGCCTATGCATCTCAACGAACTTCGCACGCTCGTCGACTATCACTACTGGGCCCGCGATCGCCTGCTGCAGGCGGTCGAGCCGCTGACGCCGGACCAGCTCGCGAGCCCGATCGAGAGCAGCTTTTCATCCCTTCGCGAGACCCTCGTTCACCTCTGGGGCGCCGAGGTGATCTGGTTGCGCCGATGGGAGGGCGATTCGCCCACCGCGCTCCCCGCGGGTGACGCCCTCACCGATCTCGCATCGATTCGTCGTGTCTGGGCGGAAGAGGAGGCGAAGTTACGCGCGCTGATCGAGCGCCTCGGCGAGGATGGCGTCACCCGTCCGATGGAATACCGCACCTTCGACGGCAAGCCGTACGTGCAGCCCTTCTGGCAGATGCTGCTTCATCTCGTCAACCACGGCTCCTATCATCGCGGGCAGGCGACGACGATGCTGCGGCAACTCGGTGCCGAGCCGCCAAGGCAGATGGACTTCAGCGCATTCTGTCGGGAACGCGCAGCGCAGCACGCCTGAGACACGTTTACGTCGTTGTTACTCGGTTGTTGCGGTCTTCCTGAGCCATACTGACGCCTCGCTAACCACCAAGGGACTCCGCGTGTGACGTCACGGAATCCCTCGGCTGGTTGCTGTATCTTCTGCCGCGCTTCGCGGGGCTAGGCCCGCTATGCGGGTCGCAACGAAAGAACATTCCGGCCAACGGGCCACACAGCGGTCCGTCAGGAGCATTCGATGTCATCGAGACGCATGGCTTTCGGGACGGTTGTCGCTCTCGCCCTCTTCACTGCAGGTCATCCCGTTGGCGCGGTGCAGCCCGCGCCTGGACTCACCTTCACCAAGCTGTGGACCCACAGCCATCAAACGCCCGGGCAGGTGGCCGAGATCGCCGCCTTCGATCCGCGAACCAACACGATCTGGATCGCAGGGGTCGTCGGCGTTGACGTGCTCGACGCCGAGACCGGCGCGCTCGTGAAACACATCGATGTCACCGCTGACGGCGCGATCAACAGCGTGGCCGTCCACAACGGTCTCGCCGCGTTCGCCATCGAGGCCCCCAGCCTGTCGGCGACGTGTCCGTCATGCGATCGGCGGAACCCGGGCAAAGTGCTCTTCTACGACACGGCCACGCGCCTCCCGAGCGAACCGGTGACCGAGGTCACCGTCGGCTCGCTGCCCGACATGCTCACCTTCACGCACGACGGCAGCAAACTCCTCGTCGCCAACGAGGCCACGCCGAACGCCGCGGCCGACACGGCCTATCTCGCCGTCGATCCGCCTGGCACCGTGAGCATCATCGACGTGGAAACCCGAACGGTGATCGCAACCGCGACTTTGAACGGTGTCCCCACCTCCGGCTCGAATCTTCGTCTGCCGGCCAGCACCGGCATGGACTACGAACCCGAGTACATCGCAGTCAGTCAGGACAGCACGAAGGCATTCGTGACGCTGCAGGAAGCGAACGCGATCGCCGTGCTCGATCTGGTGTCGAACGAGTTCACCGAGATTATTGGCCTGGGCGCGAAGGACTTCAGTCTGGCGGGCAACGAAATCGATCCCAAGGACAACGACGGAGTCGTCCTGTTCCGGTCGGTTGCCGCCAAGGGACTCTACATGCCGGACGAGATCGCCACCTATGAGTGGAAGGGTGCGACTTATCTGGTCATGGCGAACGAAGGCGACTTCCGCGAGGACAACGCCGACCGCGTGGCCGCGAGCACCCTCGGCGCCGTCGCACCGCTGGACCGCCTGCGCGTGGCGAAGCCTCCCTCCTCTGCGGGGAACCTGTTCGCCGCCGGCGCGCGCTCATTCTCCATCCGCCGCGAGAACGGAGAGATCGTCTACGACAGCGGGAGCATCCTCGATCGCGAAGCGAACGCGCGTGGAATCTACGACGATGGGCGCAGCCGCGACAAAGGCGTGGAACCGGAAGGCGTCACGCTGCTGAAGATCGGCAATCGAAGCTTTGCGTTCATCGGCCTGGAGCGGACAACGAAGAGCGCCGTCGCGATCTTCGACATCACCGACCTGCAGTCGGTCCATTTCGTCGACATGATCGTGACCACCGGAGATCTCTCACCGGAGGGAATCGCCGCCTACAAGTACCGAGGTCGGTACTATCTTGCGATTCCCGGCGAAGTCCCGGCGGCGGGCCAGACGACGTGCCATACGACGGTGTACGAGCTCGAGCTCGCGGACACTGAATCGTAAGCGTTCGGGTCGTTCGAGTCGTTCGGGTCGTTCGAGTCGTTCACGTTCGAGCGGATGAACGTTTCGAACGATTCGAACGTCGAACGTCGAACGTCGAACGATCCGAACGATCGGAACGATCCGAACGTTCGAGGTTCGCCAGCCTCTCCAGAATCGTACAAACCGCCGCGGTGTCGTCTGACTCGTGCCCCGCGGCGAGAGCCGCGGTGTAAATTGCCTCGCTGGCTGACAAGAGGGGCGTGGGACATCCCAGCGCGCGCGCGAAGCCCGCGATGATGGCCATGTCCTTCTGAAACACGCGCATCTTCATCGTCGCGTCGGTGTACTCGCCGCGGGCCATCATCGGACCGCGCAACTGAAGCACACGCGAGCCGCCGGCGCCCTCGCCGACCACTTTCACGACTGTCTCGGGATCGAGCCCTGCTTTCATCGCCAGCACCAGCGCCTCGGCAGCAGCGACGTTGTGGATGGCGACGAGCAGGTTCGCGACGTATTTCATCTTCGATCCGTTGCCAAACGCGCCGAGGAAATACCGTGCGCGAGAGAACCCCTGGAGTACAGAAGCCACCCGGTCGAACACCGAACGGTCGCCGCTCGCGTAAAGCACCAGGTCCCCCGTCCGTGCTTGCGCCCCGGTGCCGCTGATCGGACAGTCGAGCATCGCGACCTTCTTCTTCAGCACCACACGGCGCGCCGCCTCCTTGGCATCGAGAGGCAGCGTGCTCGTCTCGACGACCACGGCGTTTCGACGACGCGCGCGCGCAATCTGGACGGAGACGTCCGCCAACGCGTCGGCCGAAGGGAGCGAGCAGATGATGATGTCGGCGCGTTGAGCCAGTTCGCCGATCGTGCCGACCGCGCGGACACCAAATGCGCGAGCCACGCGTCGACGGCTGGCGGCGACGTCGTATCCGACGACGGGGTGGCCGGAGCGGACAAGATTGGCGGCGATGGCCGACCCCATGATCCCGAGGCCGATGACGCCAACCGCGCGGCCTGAAGGCCGCGCGCTACGAGGAGGCATAGCTACGCGGGCAGCGCCTTGCCCTTCGTTTCCTCTGCAGCCGGCAGCAGCGCCAGGCCGGCGACGAATGCAAGCGCGGTCAGCGCGACCGGCACGCCCAGACTTCCGTACTCGCGTATTCCTGCGCCAACGAGGAAGACCATCGCCACGCCGACGAAGCGGCCAATCGAACTGACGAAGGCGATGGCGCTACCGCGGCAGGACGTGCGGTACTGTTCCGGCAGCCACAGCGTGTAGATCGCGAAGTTCGCGCCGCCGATCCCCATCACGAAGATCAGGGCGAAGAACGTCATGAGCGCCGCCGGCTGATAGAACACGTAGCCGAACCCGATCATGACGCCGACCACCATCGTGGCGAAATAGACCGCCATCGCCTTTCGGCGGCCCAGCTGCTCGGCGAGCCACGGCGCCAACAGGCATCCGACGATCGTGCCGATCGCGAGCACAGCCGATCCATACGACGCCAGACGCGCGACGTCCGCGCCCACGCGACCCTCACGGGTTGCCATCTGCGTGACCGCCGTCGGCACGTAGATCGAGCCGGCCCAGAGTCCGATGATCGAGACGAGGAACAGTCCGGAGTTCACGATCGTGCGCCGCTTGTATTCGGCCGAGAACAGCGCATTGAACGCCTCGGACATCTTCGGCCGGTGCTTCTCGACCGCCTGTTTGCGCCACGTTTCCGGCTCGCGCACGCCGCTCTGGATCCAGCCGACCAGCAGCGCGGGCGCGCCGCCGAGAATGAACATCCAGCGCCAGCCGAAGTTCGCACCGATGAAGAAGTTGGCAAGGGCGGCGAGGAAGAACCCGAAGTAGTAGCCGGTGTGCATGTAGCCGGCGCCCATCTTGCGGCGATCCTCGGGCCACTCCTCGGCCACGAACGTGCCGCCCATCGGCTGCTCACCACCGAGGCCGATGCCGCATAGCACGCGCAGCACGGCGAGCTGCCAGATGTCGGTGACCAGACCGCACGCAAAGGTGAAGACGGAGTAGAAGAGGATCGTGGCCATCAACGCCTTCACGCGTCCGAAGCGGTCCGCGATCGGGCCCCACACCATCGACAGTCCCCAGCCGAGCAGAAAGAGCGCCTGGAGCATGCTGCCGTAGAAGCCGATGGTGCCGGCGTTGACCGCGATACCGGAGCGTGGCAACAGATCGTTGAGAGCGGGGACGAGTACAAGCGCGTAGATGAAGGCATCCATCCCATCGAGCGTCCAGCCGCCCCACGCGGCCCAGAAGCCTTTGATCTGATTCGAATTGAGCTTCGTCTTCGTGCGTGCGTGCACGGGCGCAGCCGTGACCATGTATCCTCCTGGGGTTTATCGACCGGAACGGGTGCGGAATTCTACGTCAGACGCGGCCATCACGGCCTGAAGATCGTGTCGCGCGTCCTCGTTCTGCGGGTCGAGCTCCACGGCGCGACGCAGATGCGCGATCGCCTCGTCCCGTGCATCAGTCGCGGCGAGCGCGGCGCCTAAATGCCAGTGGGTCTGCGGGGATTCAGGCGCCAGCCGGAGAGCGGCACGGAACTCTTCGATCGCCGCGTCAATCCGGTCGCGCTGCGCGAGCGCGATGCCGAGCAGGTTGTGCACCTCGGCCGAATCCGGGACCATCTCTGAAAGGTAGCGACCATCACCAAACAGCTCGGCAAGCGTGCCGCTGACGGCGGTCGGTTGCGAGGAATTGGTCACGCCTGTACGCGTCGCGGGCTGGGCCTCGTACGCGCGTTCGAGCAGTGCGAGATACAAATCGAGTCCCGCAACGGCAGTCGTCGGCACCTCACCAGTGAAGCAGATGGGGCACCACTCCCGCACGCCGCTGAGATCCACGACAGATGCCGGCAGCGCGTCTCCGTTGCGAATCAACGATCGCACGCCATACTCCTGCACTGGATGGTCGTCGGTCACGGCGGGAGCGTCGCGCATGGCAGTCGCCAGGCGGCTCGGCGAGCCGACGAATGTGCCGACGATTGCTCTCGGAGTACCGAGGTCGATCCGCCGCAGGTCGGCGGCAACCTCGGGCCGCCGGGTGAGCTCACGCGCCAGACCTCCGGGATCGATCTGGATCCGGACGGCATTCGCGCCGACCAGCAGCAACTCACCCGCCGCGCCTGACAGCAGCACGGATTGCGGGAACACATCGACAAAGGATCGGATCATCGCCAGCGTCGTACTCGCCGGCACCTGATACGCCGGCAGCCACTGACTGATGAAGCCACCCGCGCTCAAACGACTCCGCGCAAGGCGGTAGAAATCGGTCGAATAGAGCGCTGCGACGCCGGCATATGCGATCGGCGGCGGCTCGAGCGTGATCAGGTCGTATGCGTCTTCCGGCCGCATTCGTAGATGATGCCGGCCGTCGTTGACGTACACCGTGACGCGCGGGTCCGAGAGCACCTCGTGATTGACGTCACGGAAGTCGCCTGCGTGGCCGAGGATGTTGCGCGAGAGATCGGCCACCTCGATCGAGCGAACCGAGGGATGTAACGCCGCCGCGTGCGTCGTGTTGCCGACGCCGAAGCCGATCACGAGCACGGCCTTCGGATCGTTCATGGATAGCAGTGGAATGTGAGCCAGCGCTCTCATATACCGCTGCCCCATCCACGTCGTCGCCGACATCGGGTGACCGTTGGTGACGAGCGTTCGCACGTGGTCGGCCGCCTCGGTAATCGTCACGAGCTCGGTGAGCCCTTCTGTATTCGCGACGACACGCCCGCCTGCCTCGAACGTGCCGAGCGCGCGGGTGACGATCAGATCGGACGGGAGAAAGCACCAGACAACGAGCGCCGCGGCAGCAATCAACGCCGCGGTCGCTTCGCGGACCATGAAGGTCCGCGCCGCAACACCGCGGGTGCGGTCCGCGAATGCGAGCGGGACCAGCGAGAACGCGGCAACGATCATCAGGATCGTCGCACTGCCTTGAATTCCGAATCGCGGCAGGAGGAGGAATCCCGCAATCACGCTGCCGCACACAGCCCCGGCGGTGTTCGCGAAGTACAGAACCCCCGCTCGCCGGCCGACGCTCGCCTCGACCCGCTGCACGATCGCGTTGCCGAGCGGATACGAAAACCCCATCAACAGTGCAGGCACAGCGACGCCGACGAGAACGGGTCGCGCGTTGAACCAAAGCTCGCTTGCCGCAGTCAGCGTTCCCGACAGGCGCGCGCTGACCAGCGCCTCCCGGACGTCGTCGGCGTTGACAAGGGCGAGCCCCGACAACGTGGCAGCCACGAACAGCGCTTGCGTCAGCATGAGTGCCGACGCCGCGCGATCGCGCAGGTGACGCATCGACGCGGAGACGAGCGAGCCTGCCATGATGCCGAGGAGGATCACCGTCAGCAGCAGCGCAAACACGGCGCGGAAGGCGCCGAGCAGAATGCTCATGTGCCGGAACCAGACGATTTCCATCCCCATGGCGGCGAAGCCGGTCATCGCAAGTGCGAGGGAGGTCAGGACCACGATGCGGTGGTCCGGCCGCTGCGTCTCGTTCTGGTCCGGCTGAAGCCGGATACTAAGAACGTCGCCAGCCTCACCCTGGGCCGCCTGAAGGCGGCCCCTACGACGTGAAGGAGTACGGGCCGCCTGACGGCGGCCCCTACGACGTGAAGGAGTACGGGCCGCCTTTGGCCGGCCCTCGTGATTCTGTGTGGGGGCCGCCTTCAGGCGGCCCACGCCGCGCGCCAGCAGGAGCGCTCCCCCGCCGGCGATCGCATTCAAACCCGCGGCGATCGCCTGCGTTCGAAACAACCCGATCGCCGGCACGAACGCCAGGTCAGTGAGCAGCGCACCCAGCGCGGCCCCCGCCGTGTTGACGGCGTAGAGCTGCGCGATCCGACGATCGCCCACCTCGAGGTCCTGCCTCACAAGATGACGAATCAGCAGCGTGAGCGTCCCGCCCATCAACAGCGTGATCGGCGTCAACAGCACCGCCGCGATCCCGACCCGCGCGACATACGACCCAGCCGATAGCGCGTACCACCCATCGCTGCCGCGCGAATACGATGACAGCAGCGATGCAAACGAATCGAGATACGGCCACGTCGCCGCCAAGGCGATGCCGCCGATGCCGATCACGATCTCCACACGTCCGTACACGAGGAGAAGGACGTCGGATCGCTCGGCGTACCGACGATCCGCCCAGGCGCCAAACAGATAGCTGCCCGCGCCAAGACCCAGCATGAAGATCGCGAACACGAGCGACGTCGAATAGACCGTGTTGCCGAAGACGTTCCCGAAGACGCGGACCCAGACGGCCTGGTAGATCAGGCCGCTGATGCCGGAGAGGAAGAAGAGGAAGTAGAGCAGCACCCGGGACAAGTCAAAAGTCAAAAGTGAGAAGTCAAAAGTAAGCTCGAAAGTAGGACATCACACCAAGGCTACTTCGAAGTTACTTTTGACTCTCGACTTCTTCCTTTTGACTTACCGCGTCCCCCGGACCTGCGTCGCCGGCTTCGTCATCAGGAACGCCGGATTCGCACCAGGACGCGGCCGGAACTTCTGTGCGCCGGCGTTGTCGACTTCCGCCACGTACACGTTGCCCTCGCTGTCGACGCTGATCCCGTGCACGCCCCAGAAGCCGCCCGGAAAGTTGCCCCACGTGCCCCACGAGTACATGTAGTTGCCGTTCAGGTCGTACTTGATCATCTTGGAGCTCGCGCGATCGAACGCCCACAGGTAGCGAGAGCCGTCCATGTGGAGCAGGTGAATGTCGGCGGGGGCCTTGCCGACACTCCACGAGTCGAGATACTTCCCGTTCTCGTCGAACACCTGGATGCGGCGGTTGCCGCGATCGTTCACGAACACGCGCCGCGTCTGCGGATCGACGGCCACGCCATGCACGTTGTTGAAGTATCCGGGCCGCGTCTCCTTGCCCTGCTCGCCTTTCTCGCCCCATGCCATCAGATACTTGCCGTCCTTGTCGAACTTGACGACGCGCGTGTTCGCGTACCCGTCAGCGACGAAGAACGAGCCATCCGGCAGCCACGCCATGAACGTCGGACGATAGAAATGCTTGTCGTCCGCGCCGGGCACGTTTGGCGTGCCGATCGTCTGCAAGAGCGTCTTGCCGTCGTTGGAGAAGCGGAAGATCGCGTGACGATAGTCGTCGACAATCCACACGTCCTTGCGCTGATCGTAGGGGCTTTCGAAGACCGAGTGCGGACGCCGGAACATCTTGTCCCAGCGCGTCCAGTCCTCGATGTGATTGCCCTGGGCATCGACGACGTTGATGATGTGCTCCCAGCGATAGTCGACGTTCGGTTCGCCGGCATCGAGATCGTCGCCCGGCGACTTGCCGTCCTTCGCGAACAGTGCTCCCGGAGGGCTCGCGCTCGTCGCATCACGCCACGGCAGACGGCCGATCGGGAACTCGACGCTCGGCGCAATCTTCGTCGTCTTCGGGCGCTCGATCTGCGGCAGCTCGCCGCGTTCCAGGATGAACACGCGATTTGGCGTCTCGGCGAACACGCCCTGACCTGCGCCCCACGTCCACTTCGCGTGCCCAGGCAGCGTCGTCAGATTTTTCGGCCAGCCGGCGACAGGCTCGTAGGCGCCGAACATGTCCTGTCCGCCCTTCTCGTTGGGCACAGCCGCGACGCGTACGTCCTGTCGCGCCTGGCCCTGCAGCGACAGCGCCTGGTAGCCGACGACCATGACCGCGGCCGCGACGGCGCTTGCCGCCATCATCGAAATGTGTTTCCGCATGCTTGGCTCCTCAATAGCACGGGTCAATTCCCAACTCCCAACCGGCTTCGCTGAACCAACTCCCAACAGGTTCCAACTTCAATCGTTTGCGAGTTGGGAGTTGGATCAGCGTCAGGGAGTTGGGAGTTCATGTAGTAGGACTGTTCTTCTGCAGCCACGCCATGATCCACTTGATGATCTCATCGCTGTTCTTCTCGAGCATCATCACGTGACTGTTGCCGCGAATGCCGACGTCTTCGAGGCGATGGAACTCGACCTGCACGCCCGCCTGCTTCAGGAATTTCGGAATGCATGGATCGTAGACCCGGTGATACGTTGCGTTCGCCGATGCCATCAGCACGCGAATGTTCTGCCAGTGCGCCAGCTTCCGCGCCGGTTCCTGCTGCATCCAGCAGCGCACTTCGTCGGGCCGCTCCTGCTTCTCCTCCAGTACGGTCTTGAGATCCGCCGGCGACGCGGCAGCCGGATCGTATTCGTATTTGCCCGTCGTCAGGCCCCACGAATTCGGATTACGCGGACCGGGCTGCACCTTGGCGGTATCGACGCCGCCAAACTGCGGACCACCGGGTTCGAGCGCGACCATCAGCGGCACCCGTTGTGAGCGCGCTTCCGTGACGTCGAAGCCGATCCCACCGCCCATCGAGTGCGTGAACATGATCACCGGCGAGCCGATCGCATCGAGCAGTGCAATCCCGGCTTCGCGCGCCAGCGTCGCCGACTGACCCGCGGACTGCACCTGACTCCTCATGAACATATCGAAGATCGGATCGCCAATCTTCCCTGCGCCAGGCCACTGCGTGTGGTTCTTCGCGAGCGGAAAGTCTCCGCGTTCGCGCGCGTTGGTCCAGATGCGTTCGAGATCGAGTGCCGTGCGAATGGTGAGGTTTCCGTCGATCGGCGTCTTGCCGTCAGGTCCCGGTAGCGGCACGTAGCCCGAACGCCCGCGCGCCGGATAATCGGTGATGTAGACGACATAGCCATTTTCGAGGAGGCGATAGGCCCACCCGGGACGGCCATCGGGCGTCTGCTCCCATTGGACGCCTGTCTGTCCATTTGCCGCGAAGAGCACGACGGGTTGCGGCTGACGCACACGCTTCGGCACCCACACTTCGGTGTACATCGCGCCGCGCATGACCTCGCGACCCTTCTCACCCCAGTAGCTGCCGCCCGCGAAGTACACGCCCTTGCGCGCAAACGCGTCGGTCGAGAATGTGGGGATCATCTTTGGCGGCATCGCTCGGGTCATCGTGTCGCCACGCGCCGGCTTGACCGTCTTCCCAATCCACTGCCCCATCAGCTTCGCGACGTCCGCGCTGTTCTTCTCGAGCATCATCATGTGCCCGTTGCCGCTGATGCCCGCCTTCTCCAGCTCTACGTGCTCCGCGCTGACGCCCGCCTGTTTGAGCCACTGCGTCGTGCAGTGGTCGTAGACGTCGTGATAGCTCGCTTCGGCCGTCAACACGAGGACCGGAATGTTCTGCAGGTTCTTCAGCTTTCGCGCCGGCTCCTGCTGTCGATAGCACGCCACCCGACCCGGACCGGATTGATTGTCCAGCTCGATGCGCAGGTCCGTCGGACCCGGTGCCGGAGGATCGTAGGTGAGCGGATTGTCGGAGATGCCCCAGCGGCGAGCACCGGTCCCCGCGAGCGCGGTGCCTGCGTCGTAATTCAGCTTCACGATGTCGGCGTCCTTCACCGGCGGACCCGACGGCTCCACCGCAATGACCGCCTTCACCAGGTTCGGTCGCGCATCGGCGATCAACCATCCGAACGCGCCACTCTGTGAGTGCGTGACCAGAATGACCGGGCTGCCGATCATGTCGAGCAGCGCGACGTTCGCATCGCGCGTCAACGTCTCCTGTCGGTTGCCGGCGAGAAACTGCACCTGCGTCCGCATGAAGGCGTCGAAGACCTTGTCACCCATGCGACCGGTGCCGGGCCATTGCGTGTGCTTCTGCGCCGCGGGAAAGGCACCGCGCGTCGCGCCTGCGGTGAATCGCTCCTCGATCGTGGGCGCGGTCAGCACCGTCAGATTGAGATTCTCGGGAGTGCCATCGACGCCCGGCACGTACTGCGACCGACCGCGGGCGGGCATGTCTTCGAGGTACACGACATAGCCCATGTCGAGGAAGTTGTAGGCCCAGCCCGGTCGACCGTCGGGCGTCTGCAGCCAGTCCACTCCGGTCTGCGCCGCGCCATGGACGAAGACGACCGGGTACGGCGAACGAATCTGCTTGGGCACCATGACTTCGACGTACATGGCCCCGCCCATCGTCGATTCCTTGTCTGCGCCAAGCTCGCCGACATATTTGCCGCCAGCGTAAAACAGTCCCTGACGCGCCACATTGTCGAGCGCGACGGTCGGAATAGCCAGCGGAGGAGTGGCTGGAGCCGTTTGCGACCACGCCGGAGCGCCCACGACCATCAGGACTGTCATCATCGCGAATGTCGTGCCCTGGATACGACGCATGATGCTCCTTCGCGGTAGGGCGGACCTGGTCAGGTCCGCCGATTCGTAAGAGGGTGGGGTCCTTTTAGAGTGCCCCTCCGGAAATGTCAAGCTGACATGTCACCGGGGCCCTTTCCGCGTATAGAATGTGCGGTCTGGATTCATGTTTCACCAATGATTTACGGAGGCGCCATGACGCGTCTAATACCCGTGGGCGTGCTGGTTCTTTCTGCGTCGTTGCTGGCGCAGGGCGGCGCTCCACCTCCAGGCCAGCTGTCGCAAGCCCAGCTCAACGCACGCGCCAAGGCTCAGGGCGTTCCTGCGATCGCGTTCGATTCGGTCCCCGACTTCCTGAAGCTGCCGAATGGTCTCTATCTCGGCGAGGGGATCGGCGTCGCCCGCAATTCCAAGGGGCAGGTCTACGTCTATACGCGCAGCGGTGAATCGTCGCGATTGTTCCAGTTCGATCAGAACGGACGCTTCACGCGCGAGATCGGGCGTGGCAACTACGGGTTCGTGATGGCGCACGCCGTGCGCGTGGACCCGCAGGACAACATCTGGACGGTCGACGAAGGGGCGAACACGGTCCTCAAGTTCAACCCCGAGGGACGCATCGAGATGGTCCTCGGCCGGCGCTATGAAATGGTGGAGGGACTGATCCCGACGACGACACCGGTTCCTCCAGCGGCGCCGTATCGTTTCAATCGTCCGACCGATATCGCGTGGGATGCGGCCGGCAACATTTTCATCTCCGACGGCTACAACAACTCACGCGTCGTCAAGTACGACAAGGCTGGACGATACGTCGCTTCCGTGGGCGTACGCGGCAGCGAACCGTTGCAGTTCAACACACCGCACTCGATTCAGACCGACGCCACGGGCACGGTCTACGTCGCCGACCGGCAGAACCGGCGCATTCAAGTACTCGACAACGACCTGAAGTTCATCAAGGCGTACGACAACGTCGGCGCGCCATGGGCCGTATGCATCACGCCGGGTCCGCATCAGTATCTCTATTCGTCGAATTCGAATCCCGACAACGGCAACGCCGACATCGCGGCCGTGACCGGCGAGATCTACAAGATGGAGCTCGACGGGACGCTCCTCGGCAAATTCGGCAGTGCCGGCAAGCAGCTCGGAGAGTTCAGCACGGTCCATGCGATGGACTGCAGGAACGAGAACGAACTGCTGATGGCGGAGATCACTGCCTGGCGCGTGCAGAAGATCGTGCTCAAACCCGGCGCGAAGACCACGACCACGGCACGAGCGGGGAGGTAACCATGGACCAGATACGGTTCCGGCGGGTCCTCTCCGCGGCGATCCGGTTCGCGGGACCCGCCCTACCTGTCGTTGCGTTGCTCATTGCGGGCGTCGTGGTCTCCGCGCAGGCCATTCCCGAGATTCCGTACGACTCCGTTCCCAACTTCCTCAAGACGCCGGACGACGTCTACATCGGCGAAGCCGCCGGGGTCGCGACCAACTCGAAGGGCAACATCTTCGTCTACACGCGGACGGGCAGCGCGGCGCTCACGCTCGGCACCGAGCGCGCCTTTGTGCGCGGCAACGGCGCGGCGCGGTTGTTCGAGTTCGATCCGTCGGGCAAGTACATTCGCGAGATCGGGCAGGGCCTTTACGGCTTCGTGTTCGCGCACGCCGTGCGCATCGACCCGCAGGACAACATCTGGGTGGTGGACGAAGGGTCGAACATGGTGATCAAGTTCACGCCCGACGGTCGCGTGGCGATGACGCTGGGGCGTAAGCCTGAGGCGCTGAACGTCCCGGGCGGCCCGGCGCGCGAAGGTCGTGGCGGTGGCGGTGCCGAGGGGGGCGGCGGTGGCCGCGGTCCGGTGGGTGCTGGCATCCGTGGCGACAACTTCAATCGGCCGACCGACGTGGCGTGGGACTCCGCCGGCAACATCTTCGTGTCCGACGGCTACGGCAACTCGCGGATCGCGAAATTCGACAAGAACGGCAAGTTCGTCGCGACGTGGGGATCGCGCGGGACCGGCCAGGGTGAGTTCAACACACCGCACGGAATCGCGATTGACGCGCAGAACAACGTCTACGTGGCCGATCGCGAGAACAACCGCATCCAGGTGTTCGACAACAACGGCATGTTCAAGACGCAATACACGAACGTCGGGCGGCCGAACGCTATCTGCATGACGTCGGGCCCGAAGCAGTATTTGTATGCGTCGAACTCGAATCCGAGCACGAGCCTGGAGAACGGCGAGATCTACAAGCTGGAGCTCGACGGCCGCGTCGTCGGAAAGTTCGGGCGGGCCGGGCATCTCATGAAGGAGTTCGGCGCGGTCCATGGGATGGATTGCCGCAAGGTGAACGAAGTCATCGTCGGCGAGAACATGAATTGGCGCGTGCAGAAGATTCTGCTGCGCCCGACGACATGAGGTCCGCCTGAAGGCGGACCCTACGAAACCTCGGATACGTCGGAGCTACCTTCGCGGTGGCCCGGGATGAAATCTCGGGTACGTGGGGGCCACCTTCAGGTGGCCCGGGATGAAATCTCGGGTACGTAGGGGCCACCTTCAGGTGGCCCGGGATGAAATCTCGGGTACGTGGGGGCCACCTTCAGGTGGCCCGGGATGAAATCTCGGGTACGTGGGGGCCACCTTCAGGTG
>Ga0081539_10000858_pt1 | contig 58194 bp, 52 predicted proteins | sample TabmetS4T2R2_FD_71023 | JGI IMG/M metagenome (GOLD analysis project Ga0081539, IMG submission 71023) | Tabebuia heterophylla rhizosphere microbial communities from the University of Puerto Rico - S4T2R2 | ecosystem: Host-associated > Plants > Roots > Rhizosphere ...
CGGCCTGGCGCCTTTTTGGCCTCGATCGCTCATCATCGATACCAAAGCGGCGCCAGGCCGCCGCACTCCAAGGAGGCGCGTGAACCGTTTCCAGTGACGACGCCGCGGTGTGGTATATTTTGGCAATGGAAGTCGCCCGTGAATTCAAGAAATCCCCGCCACCATATAACGAGCTCTGGATCGACAAGCGCTTCGCCATCAGCGCGGCTTTGTTGATCGTCCTGGCGGCGATATTCGGCGGCACGATTGGCAGCGGTCGAAACCTCCGCAGCTTCACTTCCACGAATTCCAAGAACTCTTACCGCGTCGTCGACGAGATCGAAAAGGACTACAACGAAGCAGTCTCCACGATTACTAACAACTACTCCGGCGACATCGATCACGAAAAAGCGACGCAGGCGGCGATTCAGGGAATGCTTTCGACGCTCGATCCGCATTCCGCTTACTTCCCTTACAGCGAGTTCAAGAAACTAAAAGAAGATCAGGATTCGCGCTTCTACGGCATCGGCGTCACGATCGTCCAGCATCGCGACGGCGTCTACGTGCAGTCAGTAGTTGACGGCACTCCGGCCGCCAAGAACGGCTTGAAATACGGCGACCGCATCGTCGAAGTCGATGGGAAAAACTCGCGCGACTGGACGAGTGAACAGGTCTCGAAAAACGTGCGCGGCGCGCTGGGCGAACCCGTGCGGCTCAAAGTCGAGCGCGTCGGTTCCGAACCGCCGTTGTATTTCACGCTCGTGCGTGACGCCGTGCCGCTGCCGACGATTCGCAACTCTTACATGATCCGTCCGGGCACGGGTTACATCGGTCTGACGGGCGGGTTCCAGCGTTCGAGCGACGACGAGCTGGCGAAGGCGATGAAGCGCCTGCAGGAGCAGGGCATGCGCCAGCTCATTCTCGATCTGCGCGGCAATCCGGGCGGCCTTTTAGATCAGGCGATTGATGTAGCGAGCGAGTTTCTGCCACGCGACACGGTCGTGGTTTCGGTTAAAGGTCGAACTGAGTACAGCGAGCCGATCACGTACAAATCAACCGGATCGGATCCGACGTCCGTTCCGTTAGTCGTTCTGATCAATCGCAACAGCGCCTCGGCGTCGGAGATCGTTGCGGGCGCGATTCAGGATCACGGCCGCGGGTTGATAGTCGGCGAGACGAGTTTTGGCAAAGGCCTGGTGCAGCGAATATTCCAGTTGCCATTCAACACCGGACTGACCTTGACGACCGCGCGTTATTACACGCCTTACGGACGTTCGTTGCAGCGCGATTATTCGAGCGGCTCGCTTTACGATTACTACACACGACACGAGCCGGAAGATAACCAGACTCCATCAGGGGGAGCGGGTGGACCACACAATATCGAGTCGCCACTTTCGCTGGCTTCGCCGACTCCGCATCCACACACCGGTCCGCCAGTGCAGACCGCAGCAGGGCGTGTGTTCTATGGTGGCGGCGGTATCACACCGGACATCGAAGTGAAGGAACCGAATAACACGCCAACGCGCGCGCGCATCGCGGAAGCCGCATTTTACTTCACGCGACAACTCGTGGCGGGAGTTGTTCCCGGTCTCGAGTCTTACCGGATCGACAAAGTCCAGTACGGCAAGAGTGCAAAGCCGACAGACTTCCCGGTAACGGATCGCGTCGTCGAAGCGTTTCGCAACTTCGTCCGCACGCAGCCCGAGTTTCAGGTGCAGCCCGCGCAGATCGACGAAGAGCTGGAGTATGCGAAGCTGCGTTTGCGACAGGAGATCATCACCGCAGCATTCTCAAACGACGCCGGGGCACGCGTGCTGCTCGACAGCGATGCGCAAGTCTTGCGCGCGCTCGAAGCTCTACCCGACGCCAAGCGTCTCGCCGACACGACCCGCAGCACCATCTGGCGCGGCTAGCCACAACACTAAAACGAGTTAGCCACAAAAAGCACAAGAGGCACAAAAAATCGTTCTCTGAATTCATTTTTGTGCTTTTTGTGCCTTTTGTGGCTAATTGTTTGTGCTATATTCCGCACGTTCACCTAGCCTATTTCTGACGGCATTCGTTCTATCCCACGTAGTTTAGGCAAAACAAGTACGTTGAAAGGACACTTTCGCATGAAAGATCGGTCGCGCTCCGTTTACGATCTTGGCCTCCTGCTTGTCATCGTTACCGCTGTGGCCTTCGCCGGCATTACCGTTAATTCACAGAACCAAACAACTCAAACTCCCGCGCCTGGCCCAGCCGCCGCGCAGAGCCCAAGACCATCTCCCAGTCCCAGTCCGACTCCAACCCCGATCAACTGGTCGACCGATCCCATGCTCAAGCGTTTCGTCTTCCGCAGCATCGGACCAGCGAGCATGGGTGGACGCATCGACGATATCACCGCAGTAGAACAGAACCCGTACATCATCTACGTGGCGTTCGCGACCAACGGCGTTTGGAAGTCGACTAACAACGGCACGACCTTTCAACCGATCTTCGACACCTACGGCACACACTCAGTCGGCGATGTCGCGGTTGCTCCTTCGGATCCAAACATCGTCTGGGTCGGCACCGGCGAAGCGAACAATCGCCAGAGCTCGAGCTTTGGCGACGGCATTTACAAGTCGACCGACGCCGGTAAGACATTCACGAAGATGGGTCTCGAGGATTCCCAGACGATCGCGCGCATCGTGATCGATCCGAAAGACCCAAACATCGTCTACGTCGCCGTGTTGGGCCATCTCTTCGGACCTAACAAAGAGCGTGGCGTCTATAAAACTACGGACGGCGGTAAGACGTGGGCTAACGTGAAGTTCATCGACGAAGACACCGGCTTTACTGACCTCGCGATGGACGCGTCAGACAGCAAGATTCTGTATGCTGCTTCATACCAGCGACGTCGCACGAGCTTCGGTTTCAACGGCGGTGGACCAGGCAGCGGCATCTGGAAGACGATCGACGCCGGTAAGACGTGGAAGAAACTCGAAGGCGGCGGACTGCCGGAAGGTCTGCTCGGCCGCATCGGTCTCGACGTTTCGCGTTCGAACCCAAACATTCTTTACGCCCAAATGGAAGTGGGCGCGAGTGTCGGCACGGGCGGTGAAGAGCCGACCTTCGGCGGACCCGCTCCGAGCCCGAGCCCGTCACCTTCAGCGTCGCCGAGTCCCAGCCCCGCCGCGTCACCGACACCGACTCCGCTCGATCCGAAGAAGCCGGGGGTGTGGCGTTCGGACGACAAGGGCAAGACGTGGCGCATCGTCAGTAACGAAAACAATCGCCCGATGTACTACAGCCAGATTCGCGTCGATCCGAAGAACCCGGAAACGGTTTACGTCGGCGGGTTGAACTTCAGCAAATCGACTGACGGCGGCAAGACCTTCAAGTCGTTACAGCCGGGCATCGCGCATAGCGATAACCACGCGATCTGGATCAATCCCAACAACAGCGACAACCTGATGGTCGGAAACGACGGCGGTTTGAACGCGAGCTACGATCAGGGCGCGACGTGGGAGTTCGTCAACACGATTCCCGCAGCCCAGTTCTACGCGATCGGTGTCGACATGCGTAAGCCGTACTACGTGTACGGCGGTTTGCAGGACAACGGCTCGTGGGGTGGTCCAAGCATGGTGCGGAGCCAATTTGGAATCACAAACGCTGACTGGTATCGCGTCGGCGGTGGCGACGGTTTTTACACGCAGATCGATCCGACGGATTACAACACCGTCTATGTGGAGTCGCAGGGCGGCGCGATGCAGCGTGTGGATCTGCGTACTGGTCGGAGCGTCAGCATTCGACCGCGCGGCGTGCCGCAGAGACGTGGTGGAGGCCGGGGCGGCCAGGGAGGTGGCGCACAGCCTGCGGCAAGTCCGTCACCGGGCGCTTCGCCGACTCCCGATCCACAAGCGCAGCTCGCGGCTTTCGCGGCCGCGCAGGGATTTGGCGGCTTTGGTGGCGCGAATCTGCAGTCGAACGTTGTTCCGACTCCGCCTGCGAATGAAGTGTTTCGCTTTTACTGGAACACGCCGATTCACCTTTCGCCGCACAATCCACGCCTCGTCTATGCTGGTGGTAACAAGCTTTTCAAATCGCTCGACCGCGGTGACACGTGGACGGCGACGATCGATCTCACCAAGCAGATCGATCGCAGCACACTCCCGATCATGGGCGTGCCGGGTAAGGATCCGATGGCCTCGAAACACGACGGCTATACCGGTTACGGTTACGTCGTGACGGTGGCTGAGTCGCCGAAACTGCCGGGCGTAATCTGGGTTGGTACTGACGACGGCAACGTTCAGGTCAGTAAAGACGGCGGCGCGACCTGGACCAACGTTTCGAAGAACGTGCCGGGTGTCGGCGAGACGTATCACATCTCGCGGGTCGAGCCGTCGCACTTCGATGCGGGCACGTGCTATCTCGCCGTCGACGGGCATCGTCTCGACGATCTCAAGCCGTACCTGTTCGTCACGACTGACTACGGCGCAACGTGGAAGTCGATCATCAACAACCTGCCGAAGTGGGGAACCGTCAACGTTGTTCGCGAAGACGCGAAGAACAAGGATCTGCTCTTTGCCGGCACGGAGTATGGTCTGTTCGTTTCGCTAAATGGCGGCGCTGAGTGGAAGCCGTTCATGTCGGGCATGCCGACAATCCGTGTCGACGACATCCTGGTCCACCCGCGCGATAACGATCTGATCGTCGGCACGCACGGTCGCGGTATCTACATCCTCGACGACATCTCGGCGCTGCAACAGATGTCGCAGAAGGTGATGGATTCTGACGCGACGTTGTTTGAAGTCAGACCGGGAACGCTCTGGCAGAACGACACGCGACTCGGGCGTTACTGGGGCGGCTCGAAGCTTTTCCGCGGCACGAATCCGGCTCCGGGCACGGCCATCACTTACTACTTGAAATCTGCTGCGCCGGGCGATGTGAAGCTGACGATCTCCGATTACACGGGGAAAGTCGTGCGGAACATCGTTGGGACAGGTGATGCTGGTCTGAACCGCGTCCAGTGGAACCTGCGCGGCGATCCGCCTCCACGTCCCGCTAATTTTGGCGGCGGTGGTGGTGGACAAGGCGGTGGTGGTGGAGGTGGTGGTTTCGGCGGCGCCTTCAACCAGGGCCTGCCACTCGAAGCTGGCACTTACAACCTGAAGCTGTCCGTCGGTGGCAAGGAATACACGACCAAGATCGTCATCGAGAACGATCCAGGCATTTAATTAACAGCCGCGGATGAACGCGGATAAACGCAGATCTGCGTTCATCTGCGTTCATCCGCGGCTTAAATAACTCTCGCGATCACGCACTTCAAGTAATAGGTCTCCGGTACGCCCACCAGTACCGGATGATCTGTGGCCTGCATCCGCTTCTCCATCAACTGCACGCGCCGGTGCGCATCGATTGCTGCCTGGGCCACGATCTCGAGAAATAACTCCTCCGACACGTGATAAGAGCACGTGCAGGTGATCAGCACGCCGCCGGAATTCAACAACTTCAGCGCGCGTAAGTTGATCTCCTTGTAACCTCGGATCGCAGCCTTCAAGCTCGCGCGATTCTTCGCGAACGCAGGCGGGTCGAGCACGATCACATCAAAGCGATCACCAGCCGCCTCCAGCTCGCGCAACAAGTCGAACACGTTCGCCTCAACAAAATCGACGTTTGCCAGCTCGTTCAATGAAGCATTCCGTTGCGCCGCCGCGACCGCATCAGCAGAGATATCGACGCCGATCACATGCTCACAAACTGACGCGAGGTGCAGCGCAAACGCGCCGTTGAACGTGAAGCAGTCGAGTGCGCGACGTCCGTTTGTCGTACTCGCTGCCGCACGTGCCGCCAGACGGTTCTCACGCTGGTCCAGGAACGATCCGGTCTTCTGCCCGCCAAGTGGCTCGACGACAAAACGCAACCCGTGTTGCAGAATCTCGATCTCGGCCGGCGCATCACCGTAAGCGACGCGGTTGATCAGCGGTAGTCCTTCAAGATCACGCACACGAACATCATTGCGTTCGATCACAGCACGAGGGCTAAACTCCTCGACGAGGATCTCCGTCAACATCGACTTGACGGCGTCAGTACCCTGCGACAACGTCTGCATCACGAGCACGTCGGCATAACGATCGACGATCAGCGACGAAAGCAGATCACCTTCGGAATAGATCAGTCGATATGCGTTAGTCTCCGGCGAGATCTGTCTCCGCTGACCAGCCTCACGGATCCGGCGCTGCCACCATTCGCGATCGATCTCCTCGTTATTCTGCGTCAAAAAACGCAGCGCGATCTGCGACGCATCGCTGTACATCGCCTGCCCCACGAAATTCCCACGCTCGTCTTTGACCGTGACGATCGATCCACCTTCAGCGTTGTACTCAACCACGTCGCTGGTATAGATCCACAGGTGCCCCTGCCTGACCCTGTCCGCGCCCTTTTTAGTAACTTTCGCCGTCTGCTTCATAATCCTGCCAATCCTGTAAAATCATGTAATCCTGTCACCGATTTTCTGTCAATTGCGCTATCCTAGAGTCCCTGAATGGCCAAAGAATCACCAGGCGAGTTTCCTTACACGCGCGGCATTTATAAAGACATGTATCGCGGGCGTCTCTGGACCATGCGCCAGTACGCGGGCTACGCCACCGCGGAAGAATCAAACGCTCGTTACAAGTATCTCCTCGCGCAAGGCACGACCGGACTCTCCGTCGCCTTCGATCTGCCGACACAGATCGGTCTCGACTCTGACGATCCTTTGGCTGCTGGTGAAGTCGGCAAAGTCGGCGTCGCGATCGATTCACTCGAAGACATGGAGCGGCTCTTCGCCGGCATTCCGCTCGACGAAGTCTCGACTTCGATGACTATCAACGCAACGGCTGCGATACTCCTCGCGTTGTATCTCGCAGTCGCGCGCAAGCAGGGCGTCCCCTTCAACAAAGTTCGCGGCACGCTCCAAAACGACATTCTCAAAGAGTACATCGCGCGTGGCACTTACATTTACCCGCCCGCGCCGTCGCTGCGTCTCGTGACTGACATCTTCGGATTCTGCGCGCGCGAAGTGCCAAACTGGAACACGATCTCGATCAGCGGTTATCACATTCGCGAAGCGGGTTCGACTGCGGTGCAGGAAGTGGCGTTCACGCTCGCGGACGGCATCACGTACGTCGAAGCAGCACTCGCCGCCGGTCTCGCCATCGACGACTTCGCACCGCGTCTCTCGTTCTTCTTCAACGCACACAACAACCTGCTCGAGGAGATCGCGAAGTTTCGTGCGGCGCGACGCTTATGGGCGCGCATCATGCGCGATCGTTTCAAAGCACGTGACCCGCGTTCGCTAATGCTGCGGTTTCACACGCAGACTGCCGGGTCGTCACTGACGGCGCAACAGCCGGAAGTGAACGTGGTGCGCACGACGATCCAGGCGCTCGCCGCAGTGCTGGGCGGAACGCAATCGTTGCACACGAACTCGATGGACGAAGCACTCGCGTTACCGACAGAAGCGGCGGCGCGCGTGGCGCTCAGAACACAGCAGGTGATCGCCTACGAGTCTGGAGTGACGGAAACTGCGGATCCGTTTGGCGGATCTCACGCGGTCGAGCAGCTAACGGATGACATCGAAGCGAAGGCGGTCGAGTACCTGGAAAAGATCGAAGCGATGGGAGGGATGCTGCGTGCGATTGAAATCGGATATGTGCAGCGCGAGATCCAGGAGGCGGCGTATCGTTATCAGAAGGCTGTCGAAGCGCAGGAACAGGTGGTGGTTGGGGTAAACCGATTTCAGATTGAGGAAGAGCCGCCGGTGAATGTGTTGCGGATCGATCCGGCGCTGGAGCAGACGCAGGTCGAGCGCGTGCGGGCACTGCGTGAGCGACGCGACACGCAGGCAGCGACCGCCGCACTCGTGAAACTCGAACACGCAGCGTCGACTGCTGAAAATCTTTTGCCGAGAATACTTGAATGCGTCGAGGCTTATGCGACTGTCGGCGAGATCAGCAACACGCTGCGCCGTGTCTGGGGTGAGTATCGAGAGACATCAACCATTTAAGGGAGACGAACCAATGCAACGAAGCCTTTTATTGCTATCTCTCTTGTTCATGATGGTGAGCAGCGCCGTGGGCCAGGAGCCGGGTATGGGTCCCGGGGTGGAGTGGCAAAGGTACACCGTGAAAGATGAAGAATTTTCTGTGACTCTGCCCCTGTTCCCCATGATGCGGACCAGCCAGGGTACCCGGAAAAGTGATGGCAAAGCTCGTGTCGAAAGATATCTGAAAACATCCTTCGACGGCATCTCCTACTACATTGAAGCTTTTGAGAACCCTGAACCAAAGCAGTCGTTGGAGCAGTTTGTCGACGAGCTGCGCCTGACTGGGCTATACGATCCGGCAACGAAGCGACAATTCACCATCAATGGTTTTAACGGAATAGAGTATTCATCTGGAAAGAAATCATTTCGTGCGATGGTACAGCTTGTCGCAACAGAGAAGCACCTTTACCGTTTCATCGCGCTGGGCGCAGGTGCAGAACGAAGCGGGCCGAAGGAATTCTTTTCGTCAATCAAGCTGGGCAAGGAGCCGGACGGTGTTGAAGTTTCAGACTATACTGGCGAGTGGATCTACACGGGAAGAGAAGTCGATGTGAAGGCTCGCTTGTTGACGAAGCCTGAACCCAGTTATACAGCCGAGGCTCGCAAAAACGAGATCAGCGGCACCGTGGTTCTGAAAGTCATATTTGCAAAGACTGGACAAGTGACGAATATTCGTACGGTGTCAGGCCTGCCGTATGGTTTGACGGATCAGGCCATTAAAGCGGCTAAAAAGATCAAGTTCACCCCGGCTATGAAGAACGGACAGCCGGTCTCGATGTGGATGCAACTGGAATATAACTTCTCACTTTAAGATGGCTTGAGTGAACCCATGAAGAGATTTGCGTTTTTGAGTTGGGTGTTATTGGTCGTTGCTGTTGACGCACTCGCGAGTTTAATTGTAGGGGTGGCCCTCCGTGGCCACCCGATCGGAGGAACAACATGGATGAGTCCGATCGGGTGGCCACGGAGGGCCATCCCTACAATTGTTTTACCGGCGCTGTGGAAGCGGTACACCATCAGGGGCGAGGAGTTCTCTCCGAAGGGATTGAACGTCGCCCGAGGCTACGCACCCACCCGCTATCGCGGGTGGTACTGACCGCATCCAAGGTCGACTTGCTGACTTTTGAGGCAAAGCCAATCTTTATTAACGACTGATGAGTAGTTTGAACATTTACGCCGAAGGCGTTCGCTAATTTCAGCCCAGGGTTGGAGCGCAGCGAACAACCCTGGGATAACATCAAATAGTCATTGAACCCTGAAGGGGTTCGCCAATCGCCTAAAACCCTTGCAGGGTTAGTCGTAAAATTGAAATTATTTCCCAGGGTTCTCGCTTCGCTCGAACCCTGGGCTGAAATTAGCGAACGCCTTCGGCGTATTCATCCAAATTTCAAGTTTGGACAACTGACGATGAAGCGAATTTTCTTTTTGTCTTGCACGTTATTACTCGTAGCCATCGACGCGCTCGCGCAGTCGGGTGGGATGGCGCCGCTACCGTCCGAGTGGCAAAGGTTTAGAGTCAGAGGCGAAGAGTTCACGATCGCTTTGCCGACTGTTCCGGCAATGACGACTATCAAATACCCGGTCTGGAGCGCGGTGCAAAAAGAACGAACGGAGCGATACTTAGGTGTCTATGCGGACGGCGTGGTGTACACGATTTATTGTGACGATCTGGAGCCGAAGGGTGCGCTGAAGGCCGCGCTGAAGCGCCCGAACATGCCCGCGCAGGGATGGGAGCCTGCGACGGAACAGATCGTGAATCGTGACGGTGTTACGGGTAAACAGTTCACCTCTTCACATGAGCTTGGCGGAGTTATCCAGGTATTTGCGACGAAGAAACACTTCTATCGAATCCAGGCTTTCGGCGCGACCGCAGCGGATCCGAGAGTGCAACACTTCTTCTCGTCTTTGACCTTTGGCCAGAAGGACGGTGTCGAGGTTTCTGATGGTCCAGGAAAGCCGTTCGAGCCGGTCGATGGATCTGTCAAGATTCCGGCTGACAGTGTGTTCACTGGCAAGCAGGTCGACCGCAAGATCGTGCTCCTACAGAAACCGGAGCCGAACTATACCGAACAGGCCCGACAGGCGCAGATTACCGGGACCGTCGTCCTGAGGGCTGTATTTTCGGCGAATGGCAGCGTCGTCAATATCGAGGTGAAGCAGGGTTTAATGTTTGGGCTTACTGACAAGTCGATCGAAGCGGCAAAGAGGATCAAGTTCATCCCTGCGTCGAAAGACGGAAAATTCGTCGCGCAACAGTTAACGCTCGAGTACAATTTCAATCTCTACTGACAGAGTTGGGCCCCTCTTTGGAGTGCGGCGGCCTGGCGCCGCTTTTGTCGCGCGCGGAGCGCGTCGATCTGTTGCTATGTGTGCGCGCTCCGCACGCGGAGAAAGCGGCGCCAGGCCGCCGCACTCCAAGGAGGCGCGCAATTCAAACTGCCTGTAAACGCGTATTATACGGGCCGCAAGTCTAGACGATGCATTTGCTCGAAGTTCGCAATCTCCAGACGCAGTTTCCCACACGCTCGGGGCTCGTGCGTGCGGTTGATGGGGTGAGTTTTCATCTCGATCGCGGGGAGTTGTTGGGGCTCGTTGGGGAGTCGGGTTGTGGCAAATCGATAACGGCGCTCTCCGTGATGCGACTCGTGGCGCCGCCCGGCAGGATCGTCAATGGCGAGATACTTTTTGACGGCAAAGATCTGCTGAAGCTTTCAGACTCCGCGATGCGCGAGATGCGCGGCGACGACATCGCGATGATCTTTCAGGATCCGATGACGTCGCTCAATCCTGTTTTCACTGTCGGCGAACAGATTGCCGAGGCGCTGCGACTGCACCGGAAGCTGTCGCGCAAACAGGCGCGAGAGGCGACGATCGAGGCGATGCGAGAAGTCGCGATTCCGGATCCGGCGCGACGTGTTGACGATTATCCACATCAACTCTCCGGCGGCATGCGACAGCGCGTCATGATCGCGATGGCGCTCGCGTGTAATCCCAAGCTGCTGATCGCAGACGAGCCGACGACGGCGCTTGACGTCACGATCCAGGCGCAGATACTCGAGCTGCTCGACGATCTCAGAAAGCAGCGCGAGCTGGCCGTGCTTTTGATCACGCACGATCTCGGTGTCGTCGCGGAAGTCGCTGATCGCGTTGCCGTCATGTACACGGGAAGGATTGTTGAAGAGTCGCCGGTCGATGAATTGTTTGCGCGACCCAAACATCCTTACACCGAAGGCTTGCTGCGTTCTGTTCCGAAGTTAACCAGCACGCAGGTTGTGCAAAAGGAACGGCTGGAGACGATTGACGGCGTTGTGCCGCGGCCGACAGATCTGCCGCCGGGCTGTCACTTCGCGCCTCGCTGCCCGCATCGCATGCCTCGTTGCACGATGGAAGAGATCCCGTTGTATCAACTCGAAGGCAGCGTCGAAGTGCGTTGCGTGCTTTACGATCTTGCGGCTGCGGTTGCGGCTGACCACAAACATGAGCGTCCAGGTTCAAGTGAATCAAACTAACGTTCCCCTGCCGCCCGTCGAGCAGAGCGAGACGCTCGTCAGCGTTCGCGGTCTCGTCAAGCACTTTCCGGTCGAAGGCTCGACCGACGTGGTGCGCGCTGTCGATGGCGTTTCGTTTGAGATCTTTGCGGGGGAAACACTGGGGCTGGTTGGTGAATCGGGTTGCGGCAAGTCGACAGTCGGGCGCTGCCTGCTGCGTTTGATCGAGCCCACTGCCGGTCACATCTATTTCGAAGGACGAGACGTCCTTGCACTCAACCGGAAAGAACTGCGCGAGATCCGTCGCGAGATGCAGATCATCTTTCAGGATCCTTACGCGTCACTGAATCCGCGCATGAAGATCGGCGACATCGTCGCCGAGCCACTCGTGATTCACAACCAGGGAGCGAAGAGTGAGCGGCGCGATCGCGTGGCGGCGCTCTTGCTACGCGTCGGGCTCGATCCTGATTACATAAATCGTTACGCGCACGAGTTCTCGGGCGGGCAACGACAGCGCATCGGCGTCGCGAGATCTTTGGCGCTGAATCCGAAGCTGATTGTTGCTGATGAGCCAGTGTCGGCGCTTGATGTTTCCGTGCAGGCGCAGGTGGTGAACCTGCTACAAGAGCTGCAGGAAGAGCTGGGGCTTACTTACCTGTTCATCTCGCACGGGCTCGCTGTCGTCGAACACATCTCGACGCGCGTGGCGGTGATGTATCTCGGCCGCATTGTCGAGATCGCCGGCGCGGCTGAGTTGTACGCGCAGCCGCTGCACCCGTACACGCAGGCGCTGTTGTCTGCCATTCCGATTCCGGATCCGAAGCAGAAGCGAAAGCGAATCGTGTTGCAGGGCGATGTGCCGACGCCGATCAATCCGCCGTCAGGTTGTCGTTTCCGGACGCGCTGCCCGCTCGCGATTGAAGATTGTGCGCGCATCGATCCGGAGTTGCGGGAAGTGTCGCCGGGGCATCATGTGGCGTGTATCCGCGTGCCTGGTTGGGACCAGGCGCCGCCGCAGCAAGAGAGATAGTTAGACAGGATGACAGGATTTGCGGGATACTCAGGATGAAACCCTGAATGTTGTTGCGCCGTATCTAGACAGTTTTCTCACCCGTCCATTTGATCCTTAGGAGGATACCAATGAGTGAACCGATAGCGGTGCCGAGCACGCCTGCGACTACCGGGCCCGAGATGTCCACGGGCGAAACCATTACCGGCATCTTCTTCGAGCCATCGAGAACTTTTGAGTCACTGCGTGCGAGACCACGTTTTCTTGTGGCGGCGATTATCCTGCTGGTCCTGACCATTATCGTAACTGCCGTCCTTTATATGAGAGTTGATATGGGCCAGTATATCCGCGACCGGATCGAACGCTCACCGAACGCCGCCCAGGTGTCCGAAGCGCAGAAGGAAATGCAGGTCAAGATCGGAAAAAATTTCGGCATGGTGCTCGTGCCGGCATTAGTCCCGATCACAATCGCAGCCGGTGCGGCACTATATCTGTTGGGCGTGATGGCGATGGGCGGAGCGATTAGCTACAAGAAGGCGGTCTCAGTCTGGACTTATTCATCGTTGCCACCGTCGGTGTTGGGAACGTTGATCGCGATCCTGGTCCTGTTCCTTAAATCGGCTGACTCGATCGATCCGGAACACATGGTGGTGACCAATCCCGGAGCGCTGTTTGGCGAGGAATCGTCGAAGGTGCTCGTGGCTGCTTTGAGCCAGTTTGACCTGCTCAGGTTTTATGGAATGTTTCTCGCGGCGATAGGGTTGCGAAAAGTCGGAAAGCTTTCCTCCGGACAGGCATGGGGGATCGTAATCGGTTTGTGGGCCATCGGCGCGTTGTTGAGAATCGTCCTGGCCGTCGTTCGCGGTTAGCGCTCATTACTCATAGCGCAGTGATTCGATCGGATCGAGCCGGGCTGCTTTCCAGGCGGGCCAGAGTCCGAAGATCAGGCCGATGCCGACGCTCGCGAGCAGGCCACCAACCGGCGCCCAGAGTGGCACATAAGACGGGAGCAACAACCGCAGCAACAACGTCAGTCCCCAGCCAATCGACAGTCCGACAATTCCTCCCAGGCCAGTGAGCGTCGCGGCTTCGATCAAAAACTGCCACATGATGTCGCTGCGCCGCGCGCCAATCGCTTTGCGCACGCCAATCTCGCGCGTGCGCTCAGTGACTGACACGAGCATGATGTTCATCACGCCGATGCCACCCACCATTAGTCCGACGGAAGAGATCGCCACCATCGCGATCGCGAGACCGGCAGTGATCGAACGGAAATTATCGAGAATGCTTTCTGACGTCTCCATTCCGAAATTGTCGTCTGCCGAAAATGCCACTTGCCGGCGCACGCGCAGCATGTCGCGCACCTGGTCCTTTGCTTCTTCCATCATGCCGGGACGCGCGACGGCGAGGATGTAGATGTCGTCGGCGTTTGGTTTCAGCTTTTGGGCCACGGTAAACGGCACGTAGATCACGTTGTTTTGATCGTCACTGCCGCCGCCGATGAGAAACTGTTCGCGCTTCTCCAGCACACCGACAACACGAAACTCCTGTGTGCCGATCTTGATCGTTTGACCAACGGGCGAACCAATCTTGAAGAAGTCGTCAGCGACTTTCGAACCGACGACACACACTTCCTGGTTCGTATCGTTTTCCGTTTGCGTGAAGAAACGGCCTTCGGCGATCACCTGCGTTCCGGCTTTTTCAAACTCCGGTAACGTGCCCTGGAGTGCGACCTGCGCGGATGTTTTGCCGCCGCCGGAAACCATCAGCTTGCCGCCGAACCAGTTGTTAGTGATGTCGAGAAAGGGAACTGACAGCTCGATGGCGGGCAGAGTCTGAAGCGCAACTGCATCGTCGTATGTCAGCTCTTTACGCATGCGCTCTTCGCGTGACATGCGACCGATGTGAATACCCGGATTGTATTTGCTGATGTAAATCGAGCGAGTGCCGAACGATTCGACTTCGCGCTTTACGGAAACGTCGACGCCGCTGATGATCGACGCGATCAGCATTACGGTGATGATGCCGATGACGACGCCAAAGACAGTCAGGAACGAGCGCAGCTTGTTCGCGCGCAACGTTGCGAGGGCCATCATCAGGTTTTCGTAAATGTCGCTGCGCAGGATTTTCATGTCAGTCAGCCCTCAAAGCTTCGATCGGATCTAACCGGGCCGCTTTCCATGCGGGAAAGAGACCTGAAAGCACGCCGGCAGTACCGGAGACGGTGAGGGCCAATGCGATCGCGGCGATCGACAGGTAAGTGGGAAAGATCAACGTCGTCACTACCTGGCCGATAATCCACGCCAGAAAGATTCCCACCGCACCGCCAATGAGTGCGAGTGCCACCGCTTCAACGAGAAATTGTTTGAGAATATCGATCTTCCGTGCTCCTAAAGACTTTCTGATGCCGATCTCTTTGGTGCGTTCAGTCACTGACACGAGCATGATGTTCATGATCACGATCGCGCCGACGACCATCGCGATACCGGGAACAGTGACGGCCACGAGAAAGATGGTCCCGAGCAGTCGATCGCGCAGCCCGGTGATGGCATCAGGCGTGACGATGCCGAAGTTGTCTTTCTCGCCTGGTCCAAGCTTGCGGCGAACGCGCATCAGAAAGCGCGATTCCTCGACCGCGTCGTTGAAGAGCTGGTCGGTCTTTGAAGTGGCGACGAAGTAAAGCGAACGTCCGCGAATGAGTCCGCCGTAGTTTACTGCGTAAGTCTTCAAAGGAAGGATGATGAAAGTGTCCTGCGGGATACCGAACACAGTTCCTTTCGCGACTTCGACGCCGATCACACGATAGGGAAGTCCGCGCACCTGAATCTCCGAGCCGACCGCATTGCCGGCGGGAAAGAGCTTGGTCGCGACGTCGGCGCCGATGTATGCGACACGCGCGGCGCCTTCGTTCTCAGGTTCGGCGATGAAGCGTCCTTCCGCAACGTCGCGATTCTCGATGTCGACGCAGTTGGCGGTGGCGCCGGAAACAAAAACGTCTTCGAGCACTTCGTTGCCGCGCTTGACTTCCGACGGAGTGCCTCTGGCCCGCGCGCCGATCTTATCGATGAGTGTCGCGCGAGCTTTCAGATAGTCGTAGTCGTCCATCGTCAGCTCTTTGTTGCGTCGCTGGGCCGCGGCGATCGTGTCGGTGTCTTTGAAGTCTTCGAGCGGATTGAAACGTTGGACCGTAAACGACTTCGCGCCGATGCCGGCGATCTTCTCGTCGACGTAACGATTAAAGCCGGCGATGAGCGAGACGACCACGACAAACGCCGTCACGCCGACGATCATGCCGAGCAGCGTGAGCGCCGAGCGCAGCTTGTGCGCCCAGATCGCGGCTACAGCCAGTTTGAGAGTCTCGATGAATTTCACTGTGGTTGCATTAAACTAAAGCCGTTTGACAGGATTTACAAGATTTAGACAGGATTTACATGTTAATCCTGAAAAATCCTGTAAATCTTGTAAAACGACTTACTCCCATCTCAAGGCGTCAATCGGGTTCAGGCGCGCGGCTTTCCACGCGGGCCAGAGGCCGAAGATGATTCCGACTGCCGCTGAGATACCGACACCGACACCGATAGCCCACAACGGAACGTAGGCCGGGAGTGGAGAGTACTTGTTCATTACGAAGCTCGCAACTTCGCCCACAGCGAGTCCCGCCAAGCCGCCGATCGCGGTCAGGACCACCGCCTCGATCAGAAACTGCGAAAGGATGTTGAACCGCGTCGCGCCGACAGCTTTGCGCACACCTATCTCTTTAGTTCTCTCCGTGACTGAAACGAGCATGATGTTCATCACGCCGATGCCGCCGATCATGAGGGCGACGAAAGAGATTGCCGTCAACACGAGCGCCGTCGCTCCGGTTAACTGGTTGTAAACGTCGAGCAGCGAGTCCTGCGAAGAGATGCCGAAGTTGTTCGGCTCGCCCAGTGGCACGCGACGCCGGCGACGCAGGATGTCAGTGATCTCATCGATCGCTGACTTCACATAAGCGCGCGAGCGTGGCCGCACGATCACGAAGAAGATGACTTCGGGAAACGGCGGATCGGGGTTGTACTTGTCGAACGTCGTGATCGGAACAAAGATCGAGTTGTCGCGCGATTGTCCGAAGAAATTACCCAGCGGCTCCATCACGCCGACTACGCGATACGGGTTGCCGTTTATGCGCACGTCTTTGTCGATCGGATCTTCGTACGGAAACAGCGCCTGCTTCACATCGACGCCGATGATCACGACGTTTGAGCGGTCCTGAATGTCGATCTCGTTGATGAAACGACCGCTGGCGACATACTGCGTGTGTACAAACTCGTAATGCGGTGTGACGCCGAAGAGAATTGGCGTGTCAGTCTGTTTGTCCTGGTAACGGACCGTTGACGCGATCATGCGATGAATCGGCGAGACACCGACGATTGACGGTGCTTCGGTGCGCAGTGCTTCGGCGTCTTCCATCGTCAGATCTTTGCGATGGATCTCTTCCGCTCGGAGTGGTCGTCCAAAGCTGGGTTCGAATTTGGCGACGAAGATCGTATTTGATCCGAGTGACTCGATTTGATCGGCGAAGGCTTTGTTGAGTCCCTGGATGATCGAGACCATGAAGATGATGGTCATCACACCGACGCTGACGCCGAGGATCGTCAACGCAGAGCGCAGCTTGTTGGCGCGCAACGTGTCGAACGCCATGACTGCCGATTCTTTGATGTCGTCGAATCTCATCGTTTGAACCTGCTGCTTGGATCGGGTCAGTACCACCCGCGGTAGCGGGTGGTACTGACCCGATCCAAGCACGTATCTACTCAGCGCGGAGCGCCTCGATCGGATCGAGCTTCGCCGCGCGCCACGCGGGCCACAGCCCGCTCAAGATTCCCACGAAAGAAGACATACCCACGCCCGCCGCCGCGGACCAGAGACTAATCAAGAGCGGAAATCCGATGAGCGCCGAAATCCCGTAAGCCAATCCAAATCCGGTGCCGACACCGATCGCGCCCCCAACCGCAGTCACCACTACCGCCTCGATCAAAAACTGCGTGAGTATGTCTTTACGTCGCGCGCCGATCGCTTTGCGAATTCCGATCTCCTTGGTCCGCTCAGTCACCGACACGAGCATGATGTTCATCACAACGATCCCGCCAACCACGAGCGAGATCGCCGCGACGCCGACCGTAACGATGTAGATGTTTGACGTCGCCGAACCGTAAAGATTCAGAAACACGTCCTCCGTCTCAAGCGCAAAACCTTCGTCTTCTGAGTCGGCAGTCGTGTGACGGCGGTTTCTCATGATCGTTCGGACCTGGTCCTCCGCGACTTCGAGCTGCTCCGTCTTCTGCACCTGAATAAACGTGATGAGCGATCGCCTGCCACCGTACGCTTTTTGATAAGTCGAATACGGGATGTACACGACGTTGTCACGCGAGAAGCCGAAGATCGAGCCCAGCGGCTCGAGCACGCCAAGGACGAGATAGGGCCGGCCATCGATGCGGATCTCCTGGCCCAAAGCCCTGTCCGCCGGCGCGTCGGCAAACAGGTTCTTCAGCATGTCTGGTCCAATGACACAGATGTCACGGCCAGACGCGCCTTCACTCTCGGTCCAAGTCCGGCCGACGTTGATACTCACGCCGTCGATGTCAAACATCGTGATCGGCTCGACGCCGCGTATGCGCACGTTCTCGGCTTTCTGATCGGCGTACTTAACGGTCTCGATTGCATTCGCGGCGATGCCCACGCGCCAGCATGCCGTACACAAGCGCGCGATCGCTTCCGAATCTTCATGCGTCACGTCTTTGCGACGGTTGAACTTTATGAATTCCTCGCGCGACTTGATGATGCGCGGGTTCTTCGAAACAGTGAAGACTGTCGAGCCTTGTGAAGAAAAAGTCTGTGCGACTGTCTGATTGAGACCGTCGATGATTGTGACCACCGCGATAACCGCAGCGACACCGACCACGATGCCGATCAGCGTCAACGCCGTGCGCAACTTGTTCGCGCGCAGACTGGCGGTGGCGACACGAAATGCCTCCCAGATGGCGGTGAGACGAAACACCATTAGCAAAGCCTCTTAGCCACAAAAGGCACAAAGACCACAAAAGAAGAACCTGTCTTCATTTGTTTTCTTTTGTGCATTTTGTGCCTTCTTGCGGCTTTACTTAATTCGCTCGTCTTTTTCGATTAGACCGTCGCGAATCGAGATGACGCGGTGGGCGCGTGCTGCGATGTCGTGCTCGTGCGTCACGACGATGATTGTGTTGCCCTCTGAATGGAGACGTTCAAACAGGTCCATGATTTCCATGCTGGTGTGTGAGTCGAGCGCTCCGGTCGGCTCGTCGGCCAGCAGGATCGATGGATGATTCACGAGTGCGCGAGCGATCGCGACGCGCTGTCGCTGACCGCCCGAGAGCTCGTTGGGTTTATGCGTCATGCGCTCAGTCAGGTCTACGGCCTGGAGCGCTTTCTTCGCCATTTCATGTCGCTGCGACGCACCGACGCCACCGTAAATCAACGGCAGCTCGACGTTGTGCAGCGCCGTGGCGCGCGCGAGCAGATTGAAGGTTTGGAAAACGAAACCGACCTCCTGGTTGCGAATGCGTGCAAGCTCGTCGTCGTCCATCTCGGAGACGTTCTTGCCGTTGAGCCAGTATTCACCCTGAGACGGAGTATCTAGACAGCCGATCAGGTTCATCAACGTCGACTTGCCCGAACCGGATGGACCAATGATCGCGATGTACTCGCCACGAGGGATATCAAACGATACTCCGTGCAGTGCGTGCACCGACTCGGTTCCCATCTGGTAAGTCTTCCAGATGTTGCGCATCGAGATCAGCATTCTCGGGTCGTGCCCGTTGATCTCGGCGCGCGGCGTGGTTACACTTTCTGGCGGAGTAAGCGTTAGCGTAGCGTCACTCATCTAGCCCTCTTTTTCATTGGCGTTGCCGGGTTTCTTGGTTTGACGCTTGATAGTCATGCCGTCTTTGAGCGTCTTCAACACGCGACTGGGCCCACGCACGATCTCCATGTTTTGCTGCACACCACTCGTGACCTCGATATCAGCTTCACCGGTGATGCCTGTCGTCACTTCGATAAACCTGACCTTGTTACCTTCGATCACGTAAACGCCCTTTTGTGCTTTCGGCTTTTCACCACCCGGCGAAGCAGCCGGAACACTGCCGGAGATGGTCGCGCTGGGTGCCGCCGCCGCGGGGGCTTTCTCGACGATTGCTTCAAGCGGTACTGCCAGCACGTTGTTCTTGGTGTCGGTCGTGATGGTCGCGGTCGAGCTCATGCCGGGACGCAGCGCGTTCTGAACGTCTTCCGGCAGATCTCTGAGCTCGAGTGTGACCTTGAACTCTTTCGCTTCCTGCACGTTCACGCGGTTGGACAAGCCCCCCGTCTGGTCTGACTTCGAAATCGCGAGCGGGTTTTTCTGCGTGACGACTGCCTTGATTTCCTTGTCGCCGAGCGCGTCGACTTTGACCTTCGCTTCCTGGCCCACCTTGACGTTGTTGATTTCCGTCTCGTCGACGTTCACTTCAACGTTGATCTGCGACATGTCAGCAATCGTCATCAACGGCGTGGTCGATAGACCAGCAACGGCAAACTCACCGACGCGCGTCGGAATGTCAGCAACCACGCCGTTCAGCGGCGACAACTGCGTCGCTTTCGAGCGCTGGCTCTGCTGGCCGCGCAACATCGCTGCCTGTTGGCTGGCGCGCATTTCTGACGACTTGATACTCGTTTGTGCTTCTTTCACCGCGATGCGCTGCTGGTTCGCGCGCTCAGTCGCCTCTTTCACGGCGATCTTCTGTGCTTCGAGATTCGCCTTGGCTGTTTCCAGAGAGATCTTGGCAGTGTCGTAACGGTCGCGAGCCGTGTCGTATTCAACCCGGGAAGCCACGCCCGACTCGATTAATTCCGTGTACCGCTTGAGCTCGCGCTGGGCGGTGTTGACCTCGACCTGGGCTTTATCAACAGCAGTTTGAAGGGCGACGACTTGCTGGCGCGCCGCTGCGACTGAAGCTTCGGCGACCACGAGTGACTGTTGTGCGGAATTGACCGCATTACGGGCGTTTTGCACGTCGTTGATGGACGCCTGGGTCGCGGCCCACTGCGCTTCCTGGCTCGACTGTAGCTGGGTCGGATCCACGCGCACGAGGGGCTTGCCCTTGGTGACCATGTCGCCCGCGGTCACGTAAATCTCTTCGATACGTCCGGGAACCTCGCTCGTCAGCTTGATATAGCGAATTGGTCGCACCTCGCCCGATGCGGTCACGGTTTGTTTCAGCTCGGGTCTGACTTCGAGCTTCACGGTTACAACTTCGGGCTCTTCCTTGCGGGTTGCAACCACGCTAATGACGACAACGGCGAGCACTACGACTCCCACCACCGCGCCGATAATGATCTTCTTTTTGCGACTCAATGCCATTCTTTCGTTCCTTTTACCAGGGGGCCTTCAAAATCTTGAAGAAGCTTCTACGTGGAAACTTATCAAACAGTTTCATCGAAGAGCAAACGCTAAAGTGCCCGATTTATTAACACTTCATATGTATTGAGCGTCTCCTTGGAGTGCGGCGGCCTGGCGCCGCTTTGGTCTCGATCACGCATCATCGCTGACCAAAGCGGCGCCAGGCCGCCGCACTCCAAGGAGACGCTCAATTTGATGACAAGCGGCTCACTATGATGCGTTGGCTGGGGACGGGGTTTCGCGCTAAAATGATTTGCTTTTTTGAAGTTATGATTACCTGCGATAGGTGCAAAACTGAAAATCTCGACGGCTCGCAGTATTGCGACGAGTGTGGTGCGCCGTTGAGACCAAATGGCCGTCCCAATCCCGTGCAGCAAAAACCCGTGCACGGTAACAACGGCAATCATGCTCCGTCGCCGGGATCACCTGCTGAACTCGCCAGTGGCCGCGTCTCTGCCGGTCTCAGCTATTCAGCGCTACGCACAACTGCCAAACCGCATGCCCGTCTGGTTATCGAAAAGGGCCGCTCGACCGGAAAGCAGTTTATGTTGAGTGATGCCGAAGCTCAGATCGGACGCTGGGACGCTGACGGTGGCATCTTTCCCGACGTCGATCTCGACACAGACGATCCCGAAGCAAAGGTTTCCCGGCGTCACGCACGCATCACTCTGAGCAACGGCCAGTACTTTCTTGAGGATCTGGGATCCACAAACGGTACGTTTATCAATCGTGGCAAGAGGTTACCGCCGGGACAACGCCAGGCATTATGTGATGGCGACGAAATCATCGTCGGCAAAACATTTTTGCGCTTTCATATCGTGAAATAGGAATTTCTTCTCTGCGTAGTCTCTGCGTTCTCTGCGCCTCTGTGGTAAAAGAATTTGTTGGTAAACAATCACCACAGAGACGCAGAGAACGCAGAGACAACGCAGAGAAATCGTTAACAAATGTCTGAGTGTCAATCATGTGGGGCGCACGTATCGCCGGGCGAGCATTTCTGCGGCAATTGCGGTATGCCACTGACGCCCAGCTCGCCGGAGATGAAGACCGTTGCCGCGAGTCCCGGCGACGAGGGCGAACCACAGCCACGTGAAGCCCGCCAGTGGGCCAATACACTCGATGATGAAACTCCAGTGATTCCAGAACAGTCTGAACCTCTAGACGTGCACGAGCCTTCCGGCAGTCTCGAAACAACTGTTGTCGCGCCTGAAGACACTGAGGAGCCATCCGCTCCGATATCTTCCGCTTCACTCGGCGGCTCATACACTGATAACGTCCCGCCAGCCAAAGCGCCGAAAGAAGGCACGACTGGCGGTAAACGCCCGAGCGTAAAACAACTCGCCGCAAACACGGTTTTGAATGGTCGCTACGAGATCGTCCGTCGCATCGGTGGCGGCGGCATGGGCGCCGTCTATCTCGCGAAGGATCGCAACCTCGGCGATGCGCCGCGCGCTGTGAAGGAGATGGTCGAGTCGCATCTCGATCCCGCACAGCATGAAAAGGCGATTGGAGATTTTAAACGCGAGTCGCTGTTGCTCACCTCGCTCGAACATCCATCGATCCCGACGATCTACGACTATTTCTACGACGAGGCACTCGGTCGTTTTTATCTCGTCATGAAATACATTTCGGGAGGCGATCTCGCTTCGCGTATGCGTGCAGCCGTCGGCGGCAGGCTCGACGAGAAGACCGTCACTGATTGGGGCATGCAAGTCGCCGACGTGCTCGACTACCTGCACTCACGTCCGAAGCCGATCATCTATCGCGATCTCAAACCAGCAAACCTGATGATCGACGGTAATACGGGTCGAGTGATGCTGATCGACTTCGGCATCGCGCGCTGGGTGTCGCAACAGGAAAAAGGCGTGACTGCGGTGGGCACGATGGGTTATGCACCACCGGAGCTTTTCAGTGGACGTGTGCAGCCGGCGTCTGACGTTTACAGTCTCGGCGCCACGATGTTTCACCTGTTGACCGGCTCCGATCCGCAGGACAATCCGCTCCTGATCTTCGACTTCACAAAGAACCCGCGACCGCGCCAGATCGCGCCGTCGATCTCAAGCGAGATGGAGATGATCCTGATGCGCACGGTCGAGTACAAGCCCGAGGATCGTTTCCGCACTGCGGGCGATCTACGAAACGAGCTCGCGGTTCATCTCGAGAAGTTGATGTCGGGAAGAGTGAATTATGGAATGCCCGCGCCTGTCTCCGGCATCGAGACGGTGCAGGTGCAGACGGTCTACTGCGGTTTTTGTGGTGGCCGCATTGCTGCCGACGATGTGTTCTGTGCGCACTGCGGCGCGCGACAGCCGCTGGCGGGTGTCGGGTCGAGCTCGCTGCTGCATACGGTGCGGCCGACGGCGAAGCTCGTCGTCGCTGGAACCACTGAGCTCGATGCGTCGTTCATTCTCCAGAAAGACAGTAACTTGCTCGGGCGCACGGATCCGCATTCAAACATCTTTCCCGAGATCGATCTTTCGCGGTTCGATCCGGAAACAAAGGTTTCGCGACGGCATGCGCGCATCTGGCTTGAAGGAGAAACATTTCTCGTCGAGGATCTCGGTTCGGTGAACGGCACTGTGATCAACGATTCGGTACGTCTCGCGCCGCGCCAGCCGCGCGTGCTCGATAGTGGCGATAAACTCCGCGTCGGGGAAACGACGCTGCACTTTTTAGTTGGCTAGGAATATAGGTCGCCTCTTTGGAGTGCGGCGGCCTGGCGCCGCTTTGTTATCGATCACGCCTGATCAAGACCAAAGCGGTGCCAGGCCGCCGCACTCCAAGGAGGTGCCTGAACTTTTCAGATGACTGTTGCCCAAGGTTTGCCGCGCTCCCAGGCAAGAAGCCGCACCGCCAGTCATGGCGGACAACGACTCAGAGCCCCATTTCCCCTCCGTTGTGGCGCTCTGCTGATCGACTACATCGCACTCGTTTCCCTCGTGGTGTTAGGCACACTCGTCTCGCGCATGCTTGGTGGCGGCGGGCGTGCCGCGGGTAGCTCCGCTGAGACTGCCGGGATTCTGCTTGCGGTGCTGATGGCGCTAATAAATCTTGTCGTGATCCCCGGTTTCACGGGCATGACGCTCGGCAAGTGGGCCACCGGACTCCGTATCGAAAGAAACGATGGCGCTCCGGTCGGCATCGGCCGCGCACTGTTACGTCATTTCGTTGGTTATCCTCTCTCGTTCGCACTATTCGGTCTTGGTTTTTTGATCGCCGCGGTGTCCGTGCATGGCAGAGGCTTGCACGATATGATAGCCGGCACCATTGTCGTTCGTGAGGGTTCTATCTAGTTGATGCTTCCGTAAGTACCACCCGTGTCTTCAGGCAAAATGACAGAGCTTATAGTTAAGTACCCCGACCGCGCGCCGGACCATTTTCCACTCGGCCGGCTTCGTATAACTATCGGCCGTTCCGCTCGCAACGACCTTTGCATTCCCGATCCGTTTGCTTCGCGCGTGCACGCGGAAGTGCGGCGCGAGGGTGACGGGTACATCCTCCAGGATCTCGGTTCCGCCAACGGCACGCTCTACAACGGCGCCACTGTCGAAGGCGCGATTCACCTGACTGCGGGGGGACGCATTCAGATCGGAGAGACGGAGATCGTCTTCGACGACGGCACGTTCAACTCCGGCATGGGCGCGACGATGATCACCGACAACTCCGGAACATCGCTGCCGGAAGCGACGATCGCGCTCGCGTCTGGCGACCGGACCACGTCGGGCCTGCTCGAAGCGATCGAAGGCGCGCGCACGCAACCGGAAGAGATCGCGACAGTAACGACAATCACGCCCAACAGGCAGGGCGACCTGCTCGCGCTCATCAGCAAAGTGGGAATCACGCTCCTCGCGTCAGCGACGTTGAATGAGACGCTCGAGCAGATCGTGTCGCTCGTGTTTGAGGCAGTGCCCGCGGATCGCTGCCTGATCATGATGCGTGATGAGGGTAGTGAAGACTTGCGGGTTGCGGTCGCGCGTTTGCGCGATCGGGTTGGTGAAGTCGGTGAGATTCGTGTTTCGCGCAACGTGCTCGATGAAGTCGTGATTCGAGGCAAGTCAGTGTTGACCTCCGATGCGCAACACGATCCACGTTTTGCGAGTGGGACGATGGTTTTGCAGGGCGTGCGCTCGGTGCTGGCAGTGCCGCTCGGCGTGTCTGACAAAGTGTTTGGCATCATCTACGCCGATTCACCGATCGCCGAAGGCCGGTTCACTGAAGATCACCTGAAGGTTTTGACGACGCTCGCGTCCGTCGCTGCGATTCGTGTTGAGAACGCGCGTCTGGTTGAAGCACGTCTCGAACGCGAGCGGCTCGAGCGCGAGCTGGCGCTGGCGAGTGAGATCCAGCAGCGCTTTCAACCGACTGCGCCGCCGCACGTGAGCGGTTACGAGCTGCAGGGCATCAGCTTTCCGTGTTACGAGATCGGCGGTGATTACTACGACTTCATCGAGCGCGAGGATGGTCGTCTGGTGATCGCGCTTGGCGACGTGTCAGGCAAGGGAACTGCGGCGGCACTCTTGATGTCGTCGCTGCATGCGGCGATTCACGCGCAGTCAGCGTCGCATGATTCGCTGGTGGCGACGATCTCGGCGGTCAATCGTTATCTCGCCGACAACATTCCCGCGAACCGGTTTGTCACGTTGTTTTATGCGGAACTCAATCCTGATTCAGGGGCGCTCGCGTTCCTGAATGCGGGTCACAATCCGCCGTTGATTGTGCATGCGGCGGGAACTGTCGAGCAGCTTGCGTCGGGTGGTCTGCCGCTCGGGATCAAGCGTGATGCTGACTATCGTGAGGGACGCACGCGGTTGCAGTCGGGCGATGTGCTCGTCGTCTATTCGGATGGTGTGACGGAGGCGCAGAGTCCCAGTGGTGAGGAGTTTGGGGCGACGCGTTTGTATGAAGTCGTGTCGCGCAACATCGAGGCGTCTGCTGCGGGGATTCGCGATCGGATTGAGTCGTCGTTGACGAAGTTTGCGCAGGGCACAAGCGCCGCCGACGACATCACGCTCGTAATCGTGAAGAGACAGACGTAGACAGGATTCACAAAATTTTCAGAATTGACAGGATTATCTTGTAAATTCTGTAAATCTTGTAAATCTTGGAGCAATGATTGATCCTGATACCGACATCGGTGGGCCGCTTCACAAATTCCCGGTCACCAATCACTCCGCCATCATCAACGCACGCAGCGACGATCAACTCATCCGCCGTCGCGCCTTCGATACGATTCTCGCGAGCTACTGGAAACCCGCGTACAAGTACGTCCGCCTGAAGTGGCACGCTGATAACGAGGACGCGAAAGATCTGACGCAGGGCTTCTTCGCGCACGCCTTCGAAAAGAACTACTTCGCCACTTACGACGCCCGCAAAGCAAGCTTCCAAACTTATCTGCGCACGTGTCTCGATGGCTTCGTCGCGAACGAACGAAAGGCAGGAGCGCGACTGAAGCGTGGCGGCGACTATTCCCAGCTTGATTTTGCTGCCGCTGAAGACGAGCTCGCGGCACATGCTGCATCGTCGAGTCTCAGCCCGGAAGACTATTTCCATCGCGAGTGGGTGCGGTGGATGTTCACGCTCTCGGTCGAAGCATTTCGGGAACGTTGTGCAGATCTCGATCGCACTGTTCACTTTCAACTCTTCGAGCGTTACGACTTGAGCGATGACAAAGTCTCATACGCATCACTCGCAAACGAATTCGGACTCGACACTGTAACAGTCAACAACTATCTCGCCGCGGCGCGTCGTGACTTCCGTCGCATTGTGCTTGAGAAGCTGCGCGAGATAACGGCTACTGACGAAGAGTTCCGCGCCGAAGCGCGCTCGTTGCTGGGAGTGAACCGGTAAATGCGGTGGCTCTCTGACGACAAGTTAAACCACTTGCGCAGCGTTGTCAGTGAACCTGACTTCAACGCGACGAAGTACACGTTCGTGAAAGAGGTCGGACGCGGCGGCATGGGAGCAGTTTACCTCGCTGAAGATCGCGAGCTCGATCGTCTCGTCGCCATCAAAGTCCTCAGCACGCCTGACACTGAAGATCTGCGCAAACGCATGGTTCGTGAAGCCCAGATCATCGCGAGACTCGAGCATCCGGGAATCGTTCCCGTTCATGACGTTGGCACATTACCCGATGGCCGCATCTTCTACGCGATGAAGTATGTCCGCGGCAGTCGCCTCGATGAATACGCGACACAGGGCGCCTCGTTGCGCGATCGTCTTCGCAAGTTTCAGGCGGTCTGCGACGCGGTCGCATTTGCACACGCGCACGGCGTGATCCATCGCGATCTCAAACCGCAAAACATCATGATCGGATCGTTTGGCGAAGTGCTCGTGCTCGACTGGGGCGTCGCTACTATTCGTGATAATCCATGTGAATCTGTGGGAACAGTTGTCGGCACACAGAATTACATGTCGCCGGAACAGGCCCGCGGCGAGATCGATCAACTCGACGAGCGTGCAGACGTCTATTCGCTCGGCGCCGTTCTCCAGTTTCTGCTGAACGATCAACCGAAAGTCAGCAAAGCCGCACAAGCAATCTGTGCGAAAGCGATGTCTCAAACGAAACAGGACAGGTATGCGACCGCCTCTGACTTGTCGACGGACGTCGGTCGTCTGCTCGATGCAGAACCCGTCTCCGCCTATCGCGAGAATGCGTTTGAGAGAGTCAGCCGGTGGGTCAGCAAGAACCGCTTCCTCGTCTTACTTGTCCTCGCTTACTTATTAATGAGAATTTTTTTAATTTTCACTTCCCGTGGTTAAAGATTTTCCAGCAGACGTTTAATAGAACCACAGAACGATCTGATTAGAAGGAGAAAAACAATGTCCAAGCCCCTGATTGGAGTAATTCTCGGCGCCGTGCTCGGCGTCTTCGACGGCCTGACCGCGTGGTTCACGCCAGCGGTTAGAGATCAACTTGGCGGGATCGTGCTCGGTTCTACGATTAAGGGAATCATCGCCGGTGTCGCGATCGGCTTCTTCGCGAAGAAGTTTCACTCGTTGCCGATCGGGATCTTGTTTGGCGTGCTGGTGGGTGCGTTCCTGGCGTCACTCGTAGCAATCATGCAAGGCGGTTACTACCTCGAGATCATACTGCCGGGCGCAATCGTCGGCCTGATCGTCGGCTTCGCCACGCAGAAATACGGGGTTACGGATAAACACGGATTAGTTACCGATCAGCGCTGATCGGGTTTTAAGATCCGTTCAATCCGTGGTTAATCGCTTGGTTTGCCTTGCAAGAGGGCCTCGGACTTCAACGTTTGAGGCCCGTTCTCGTTACACATCGCAAACGACGCGCCCTCGTACATCGTCACTCCGGCGTACTCACCTTTAGCATTCAGTATGTAGAAGTTGATCCCGAAGTTTGGGAGTCCGCGACTGTTGAGGAGTCGCTTCTCCACAGTGTTGTTCTTGATCCGGTTCAGCACTTCCATGCCGGCGTCTTTCGGATGCGCGCCGCGTCGCATCTCTTCGACGATCACAAACGAGCAGAGATTGAAGAGGTTCGCTTCACCACGTCCGGTTGAGCCGGCGGCGCCGACCGACCCGTCGACGTAGAGTCCTGCGCCGAGGATCGGCGAGTCGCCGAGACGTCCCGGGATCTTCCACGCGAGTCCGCTCGTGGTCGTGACGCCGCAGATCTCACCGCGCGAGTTGATACCGTCGCAGTTGATCGTGCCGTGCAGGTTCTCTTCGCGCAGCTTTCCTTCCGCGAGCATCTCGAGCGCGACGCGATGGCCTGCTTCAGCGCGTTTCTTGGGATCGAGATAGTGTTGCGGGTCGGTGCGTCGCTTCCACTCGAGCCACTGCTTGCGCGAGTTCTCGGTATTGAGATCGTCTTCGATCTTGAATCCCATGTTGCGCGCGAAGTCCTGCGCGCCCTTGCCGACGAGCAGATGGTGATCGGTCTCTTCCAACACCGCTTTCGCGACGAGGGACGGCGTCCGCACACCTTCCAACGCGCCCACAGCCCCGGCACGTTTCTTCGGCCCGTGCATGCACGACGAATCGAGCTGGACAACGCCGTCGGCGTTCGGGAGGCCACCGTAGCCGACACTGTCATCGAGCGGATCGAGCTCGACGATATTCACACCCGCAATCACCGCATCGAGCACGTCCGCGCCCTCGGTCATCATCGTGAACGCTTTCTGCACCGCCGTCACATTGCCACCATTCTTGAACCGATTCCCGTTAGCCGACGCGATCACGACCGGCTTCACCGTGCTCTGCTTCAAGATCACCGGAAAGGCGGGAAAGGCGATGCCGGCGGCAGCGCTGTTGCGAATGAATTCGCGGCGTTTCATGTTTTTCATGGTCCCTCATTTTGCCACAGATGAACACGGATAACACAGATCAGAAAGAGTTTTATCCGTGTTATCAGCGTCAATCCGTGGCTAATACTTCCCTAATTCGTTCTGCGGTTTTGGGGCCGATGCCGTCGACCATGTCGAGGCCGCCCGAGGCTACGAACTTTTTCAAATCTTCTAGTGAAGAGACTTTGAAGCGCTGGTGGAGGAGCGCGGCGGTCTTGGGGCCGATGCCGGGGATCTCCAACAGATCGAGTACGGATTCAGGAGTCTCGGCGGTGAGACGTTCCCACGCGTCGAAGGTTCCCTTGTTCAGCAAGTCGATAACTTTGCCCGCGATCGCTTTGCCGACACCCGGAATCTCCTGCAGACCCGCCACGCCGTCCTTTTCCGCAATCGCTTTCAACGACATGGGCCACACCTCGATCGCTTCGGCTGCGTTACGATACGAGCGCAGGCGAAACGGATCGTCGCCGCGAACCTCCATCAGCGCGGCGAGTCGATAGAACCGGCGTGCGATTTCTTTGTTGTCCATTGATCGCGCTTAGTCTAACTTCGTGGGCGGAGTAATATCAAAGGCATATCGAGGAGACCTCCATTGGACAAGAAACGACGACAACTTCTAAGTGGTATTTCGGTCGCGGGCGCCGGAGTTTTAGTGAACGCCTGCCGCAACACGCAGACCCGCTCGGGTGGCGCCACGAACAACGAAAGCAAGGAACCGGCGGCGGGTGAGGTCGAGCCGATCGAAGTGACTGCGACTGAAGACCTGATGCGCGAACACGGAATCCTGCGACGCGTGCTGCTGGTCTACGATGCGTGTGTCTTTCGATTGAGCCTGGACGATTTTGTACCGCCCGATGCGCTCGAAAAGGCGGCCAAGCTGTTTCAGGTTTTTGGCGAGGATTACCACGAGAAGAAGCTCGAAGAAGTGTACATCTTTCCGGCGGTGAAGAAGGCGACGAGCGCGGCGACGAGATACGTCGATGTGCTTTTGGCCCAGCACGTGCGCGGGCGCGAGATCACGGATTATTTGTTGTCGGTAACACAGGCGGATCGGATTGCGTCGAACAGTCTCGCGCCGGTTGCAAATGCGTTGTCGTCGTTCGTGCGGATGTATGAGCATCATGCGGCGATCGAAGACACGGTTGTGTTTCCGGCGTGGAAGGCTGCGGTCGGTGGGAACGAGCTGGACGCGCTCGGAGAGAAGTTTGAAGAGATCGAGCACGAGCAGTTTGGAGACGATGGGTTCGATGCGGCGCTGAGACGGATGGAAGAGATCGAGGAGAGTCTGGGCCTCTCAAATCTAGATATGTTCACAGCACCGCCGCCACCAAAAAACTAACCACAGATTACGCGGATTCATTTCTGATCAGCGCTGATCGGATTTTGAAATCGGTGCAATCCGTGGCACAATCCGTCAACCCTCAAAGCGGACGGAGGGCCTCACATGCTCCCGGGCTCCTCAAACCTCAACCTCTAACCTTAAGGAGCAAACATGACATTCATAGACTTTGCCGACGAGCCCAGCCAGGAAGAACGCATTGCCAAACTCCGCGCTGAATTGGAAAAAATCGGTGGTAGCACTTCGACACTCGAGTCGATGCCTGCCGACATGGAAGAAGAATTTCTGCGGCACGTGCTTGAGTACGAAACCGCCGAGCAGATCAGCCTGCTGCGCCTGCTCGAGAATTCCGGGTTGGAAGTGCCTGCGCCGGAGACGCTCGACGACGATGCGCTGAAGATCAAACTCAAAGAGATTATCGATCGGATGGCGACCGTGGGAGCTTACCTGCTGCACACGAATCACGTTTCCGATCGTGATCTCTACGAGTATCTGTACAACGACGCGTTGCGTGAAGAGACGGTGCTGTTTCCTGAGAATCCCAGTTACGCGTACATGATCGATCTGACGGGAAGTGGCAGTGAAGACGACAATCAGATTTACCTGAAGTATTACGCGGACGCGGATTATCGCAGGCAATGGGCGCACGATTGGCCCGACGATCCGATGCCCGAGCACGAGGAGCCACCGTTCGATCGCGATCGGCTTTTGCCGCAGTCACCGGTGGGATAGATTTTTTGCCACAGATTATACGGATTTCCACTGTAGATCTGTGTAATCCGTGTAATCAGTGGCTTAATGATTAACGATCATTGTGCCGGTGCCTTTGTCCGTGAAGATCTCGGACAGCAGCGCGTTGCGTTTGGCGCCGCTGATGATGTGTGCGCTGTGAACGCCGCGTTCTAACAAGACGATGATGCTCTGGAGCTTCGGGATCATCCCACCTGACGCGGCTCCACTGCTGATCAATTCACCGGCTTCGGCGGCGGTGACACGGGATACCTTTGTCTCCGGATCGCCGGCTTTGAGATAAATGCCGTCCACGTCGCTGAGCAGGATCAGTTTCTCTGCCTGCAGTTGAACGGCGATCTCAGCGGCGATCGTGTCGGCGTTGATGTTGAAGACCATGCCCTCGGCGTCAGCACCCAGAGACGAGATCACCGGCAGGTAGCCGTGATCGAGCAAGACAGTCAACAGACGCGCATTGATCTGGACTACGTCGCCTACGTGACCAAAATCGACTTTGTCGCGCACGCCAGTCTCGCGGTTCAGGATCTCTTTCGGCGGTCGCTTCTCCGCGTGCACGATGTTGCCGTCAACGCCCGAGAGCCCCACAGCTTCGATACCGCGATGCCGGAGCGCCGCGAGAATGTCTGTATTGATCTTTCCGGCAAAGATCATCTTCGCCATCTCGAGTGTGGCGTCGTCAGTGACGCGCCGTCCCTCGATGATCGTCTGCTCGATCCCGAGCTTGTTGGCGAGATCGCTGAGCTGCTTGCCGCCGCCGTGAACGACGCAGATGCGAATGCCAACCTGGTGCAACAACGCCAGCTCCTCGGCAAGTGAAGTCAGATTATCCCGGTCTTCCGTGACCTTGCCCGAAAGCTTGACGACAAACGTCTGCCCTTTGAAGCGCTGGATGTAGGGCAGAGCTTCACGCAGCAGATCGAGGCGAAGCTGATCGTCGACGAGCGGTTTAGTTTCGAGCATGGTCTAACCTCCCAACAACCTTGCCAGTATCGCCTTCTGCACGTGCAGGCGATTCTCAGCTTCGTCGATCACGACGGACGCAGGCGAGTCGATCACGCCGTCCGTCACGATCACGTTGCGACGCACCGGCAGACAGTGCATGAAGATCGCATCATTCGTGCGCGACATCTTTTCTTCGTCGACAATCCACTTGCTGCGGTATTGCGCACGCGTGGCGATATCCTGATCCGTGTTGCCGTAAAACTGTTTCGCTCCCCAGCTCTTCGCGTAGATAACATCCGCGCCTTCGAAAGCTTCGTCAATATCGTTCGTGACAGTCGCGCCCAAAGTCTCGATCAGCTCTTCATCAAGATCGTAACCGGGCGGATGCGCAATCACGATATCATGGCCCATCTGCGCGGCGGCGAGCGCAAAACTGTTCGGCACCGCCATCGGCAAAGGCTTCGGATGCCAGGCCCACGTGAGCACGACGCGTTTACGGGCAGCGCCGAACTTCTCGCGAATCGTCATCATATCTGCGAGGGACTGGCAGGGATGATGCATCGCCGATTCGAGATTGATGATCGGAACAGACGCATACTTCGCAAACGCGTTGAGCACAGGATCGGTACGCTCTTCCTGCCAGTTTTTCAACGCCGCAAAAGTGCGCACGCCGATCGCGACACAATAGCGTTCGAGCACGCGCACGAACTCAGCGACGTGCTCGGTCTTATCTGAATCCATCACCGCACCTTCGCGGTGTTCGAGCGTCCAACTGGTCCCACCCGGCTCGAGCACGACCGCATTCCCGCTAAGCTCATAAATCCCAACCTGCATCGACGCGCGCGTCCGCAGGCTCGGATTGAAAAACACGAGCGCGACAGACTTCCCCGCGAGCGGCTTCGAATCGTCATCGCCGTGCTTAAACCGCAACGCAGACTCGAGCAAGCTCTCGATCTGCTCGCGTGCCATGTCCATCGTGCTCAGTAAATTCATATCCGCGTTCATCCGCGTTCATCCGCGGCTAAAATAAAAAGGTCTAAATGCTCCTCAGTCAGACACAACGGCGGCAACAACCTCAACACTTTCGGATTACTCGATGTCCCCGTAATAATCTTGTGTTCGAGCAGTCTCTTATGAACTGCCGCCGCATTTTCCTTGAACTCGATTCCCAATAAGAACCCGAGTCCATGTACTGCCTCAACGTGTTGAACCTCACGCAAACGAGCACGCAGATACTCTTCAACTCGCCGCACATTCTCCAGCATGAGATCCTGCTCGATCGCTTCGAGCGTCGCCGTGACTGCCGCCATTGCGAGCATGCCGCCGCCAAACGTCGTGCCGAGATCATTCTCTTTGATATGCAAAGCGATCGCGTCAGTCACGAGACACGCACCGACAGGAACACCACTGCCCAGCGACTTCGCGAGCGTCACGACGTCAGGTACAACACCGTCACGGCCCGCAAAGAACCATTCGCCCGTGCGCCCGACACCCGTCTGCACTTCGTCGTAAATGAGCACGATGCCGCGCTCGTCACACAACGTTCGTAAGGATCGATAAAACTCCGGTTCGGCCATACGCACACCGGCCATCGACTGGATCGGCTCGAGCATGATCGCCGCTACAGTGTTATCGGCGAGCGCACGCACTGATTCAATATCGCCGAACTCAGCTTCGACGTGACCGGGAACGTTTGGCTTTCCAATCTCACGATACTTACCGAGAAACGTGGCGCTGATTGCGTCGGCAGTGCGACCATGAAAGCCGCCGGAGAAGGTGATGATCTTCTCGCGGCCGGTAGCCATGCGCGCCATGCGCATCGCGTTCTCGTTTGCTTCCGTGCCGGAATTACAGAAGAACGTTTTCGTCAGCGGATCAGGAGCGATCGAGACGAGTTTCTCCGCGGCACGCGCACGCGCGCTCGAGTAGACGAGATTTGAGTAGAACAACAACTCACCGGCCTGTTTGCGAATCGCGTTGACGACATGTGGATGGCAGTGACCTGTGCCGGCGACAGCGTGACCACCGTAAAGATCGAGATACTTGTCACCGGCGCTTGTGTAGATCCAGACCCCCTCGCCACGCTCCGCGGCGATCGGCATCTTCTTGTACGTAGCGAGCTGAAACTGATCTTCGTTCGTCAGCATCATGAAATTAGCCACAGATAACACGGATTAGTTACGGATTGGTGCCTATGAGCTTAAGGCCCGTAGTTTCATCCAGGGCGAACATCAGGTTCATGTTTTGAACGGCCTGACCGGCGGCGCCCTTGACCAGATTGTCGATCGCGGAGAAGACCACGATCTGTTTGCCACGCGCGGCAAAACCGATGTCGCAGAAGTTCGTCGTCTTCACCCAGTTGATGTCGGGCGAGCCGTTCACGAGGCGCACGAAGAATGATTCGCGATAATAGTCCCCGAAGATCTGTCGCAGCTCTGCTTCTGTTAACTCGCTTTTACTTTCTGCATAGATCGAGGCAAAAATTCCACGCGCGACTGGCAGGGAGTGCGTCATGAACACCAGCTCGTTGGTCCAATCGCCGACGTGCGCCAACTCCTGCTCGATCTCGGGAACATGCTGGTGCGTGAAAGGCTTGTACGCGTAGAACGAAGTCATTCGCTGCGGATGGTGCGTGTTCGCCGCAGCCTTCGCGCCCGAGCCTGATGATCCGGTCTTCGCGTCGACAACAACGCGTCCATTGAGCAACCCATTAGCAACGAGTGGCGCGAGGCCCAGCAAAGTTGCAGTCGCGAAGCAGCCGGGATTTGCGATCAATCGTGCATCGCGGATCGCTTCGCGATTGGTTTCAGTCAGACCGTAAACAAACTCAGCCTGCGCATCCATCGCAGTGTGCGTTTGTTTGTAATGCTTCTCGAAGACAGACCTGTCGCGCAAACGGAAATCTCCGGACAGATCAATCGCTTTCACTACGCCAGGCAGGCGCGGAACAATCTCCATCGCCTGCCCGTGCGGGAGCGCGAGAAACACGCAGTCGACCTCGCTGAGATCTTCCGGATCTTTAACGAAGCTCAGATTCGTGAGGCCGTTAAGATTGCGATGAACTTCTCCAACCGGTTTACCCGCCTGCTCATTAGCCGTGACGAAGACGAGCTCGGCGTTCGGATGAGGCAACAGAATACGTAGCAACTCCGAGCCGCCGTATCCAGACCCGCCAAAAATTCCAACACGAATCTTGTTCTGCATTTCTTTGATCCGTCTTTTCCGTGTTCATCTGTGGCTTAAACTACGGCTTCCACCTGGCATGCCGCCACTCTATCCATGACGATCTCAAACAACTCACTGCCCTCGCGTCGTGCATTCGCCGCCGGCACGTCGAACTGCGTCCTGATGTAATCCTCGCCCATCTTCGAATCAGTCACCGAACCCGAGATCACATCAACCTCGACACCACGCCTTCGCAATAACTCAATCCCGCCCCACGCGCCGACATAATCAGACGCGCAGAACACGATCGCCGCGGTGGCATCGAGCAACTCATAGTCAGCGAGCACCGTATCAACCGAATAGCCGCCGAGAATTCCATCGCCCAACTCGATCACGATCAGATCCGGATGCGCTTCGTTGAGTCGCGCGATAATGGCCTTCGCCGATGGCGCAAGATCCTCGACGTCGACAGTAGACGGCAAACCACAATCGAGAAAACTCGCCGTGCTAACAGCGCCATGGTCCGCCATGTTCAACGTATCGCGCAGGCATGCGACGCCGGAAAGTTTTCCTGCCGCCACGCGCAAACCCGCACGCGTCGCCTGCTTGATGAGCTCGGTCGCCGCGTAAGTCTTGCCACTGTTCATACTCGTGCCCGCAATCATGACGATCGGCGCGGTCTCACCGAGTTTGGTTCGCGGCGGTAAAGCCGCATCGGCAATGTTCTGCACGCGGCCGTTTTCATCGCAGACGAGTCCAATCACCTCGAGCTTGATCGCATCGCCAAGACTCGAATGATGTCCGGTACAGATACCCATCACGCCGCCCATGTTGAGCAGGTGAAGCTGATCGCCACTCTTCAGAGACGCCGGCACATCGCCGACGAAACCTTTCAAGGCGCGACGACGGCCCAGCACGCCAAGCAATAAGTCGCCGGGATTGATCTTCGCGAGTCGACCGGTCGGCAGCTCGAGCATGTTGTAAGTCGCACTGTCAGTGAGCGCGCGCACGACGACAACGTCGCCTGCTTTCGTTGACTCAGAGCTGGAGACCAGCGCAACCGTTTTCGCGAGCGCGAGCGGTGACGTTGCCGAACCGATCTTGTCGACGTCGATGACGTTGATATTCCTGCTCATCTCTCACCTCCCAATCTGAGTCGCAGCGCGTTCAGCTTGATGAAGCCTTCCGCGTCGCGCTGGTTGTAAACGGTATCAGCCTCAAACGTGGCGACCTTCTCGTCGTAGAGCGAATGTGGCGAGCGACGCCCGACGACGATCGCATTTCCGCGAAAGAGCTTTAGACGAACATCGCCGCTCACAGTTGCCTGAGTCTCGTCAATCATTTTTCGCAGCAGCTTGAACTCAGGCGCGAACCAGAAACCGTAGTAGACGTTTTCGGCAAACTTCACACCGAGCGAGTCTTTCAAATGCACGACTTCACGATCGAGTGTGATCGACTCGAGCGCGCGATGTGCAGCCAGCAGGATCGTGACGCCAGGCGTTTCATAAACCCCACGCGACTTCATACCGACGAAACGATTCTCAACCACGTCAACACGTCCGATGCCGTGCTCGCCGCCGAGCTTGTTCAACGTCTCGAGCAGCGACACGGGATCGAGTCGCTTGCCATCGATCGCAACCGGCTCGCCTTTGTCGAAAGAGATCTCGATGTACTGCGCTTCAGCACGCGCGTTCTCAAGCGAGCGCGTGAGTTGAAAAATATTCTCGGGCGGCTCGGCCCATGGATCTTCGAGGATCCCGCCTTCGTATGAGATGTGCATCAGGTTCGCGTCCGTCGAGTAAGGCTTCTCGGCCGTGGCGGCCACGGGAATGTTGTGCTCCTTCGCGTACGCGATCAGATCCATGCGACCTTTGAAGTCCCACTCGCGCCACGGAGCGATCACCTTGATGTCAGGCTGAAGCGCGTAATACGTCAGCTCGAAACGCACCTGATCGTTGCCCTTACCGGTGGCGCCGTGCGCGACAGCGTCAGCGCCTTCCTTGCGCGCGATCTCGATCTGGCGTTTCGCGATCACGGGACGCGCGAGGGAAGTGCCCATCAGGTACACGCCTTCGTAAACCGCATTTGCTTTGACTGCAGTCCAGACGTAGTCGCGCACAAACTCTTCGCGCAGATCTTCGACGTAGAGTTTCGAAGCGCCGCTCGCCAGCGCCTTCTCTTCGAGACCCGACAACTCGGCGCCCTGGCCCACGTCAGCGCAGTAGCACACGACCTCGCAGTGATACTGCTCCTTCAGCCAGCGCAGCATGACTGACGTGTCGAGCCCGCCGGAGTAAGCGAGAACTATCTTGCGAATATCTTTCGTCATGAAAATAGGTTCCAGATTTCTTTGACTGCCTCGCGCTGCGATTTCGCGTCGCGCACGGCGATAAAGATCGTGTCTTCGCCGGCAATCGTGCCGACGATCTCCGGAATGGCAGCGGCGTCGATCTCGACGGCGACGGCCGATGCGAGTCCGGGGATAGTGCGCGCGATTACCAGACTCTCGCCCGCCTGGTCTAAACTCACGAGGCCGCGAGCAGCGCCACCGTTTGTGCGTGGCAGCGTGTAATGGCCGTGATACTTCACGACGCCGAGCTCTTCGAGATCACGCGAGACGCTCGACTGCGTCGCTGGCACGCCGGCGCGTTCGAGCAGTGTGCGCAAGTCTTCCTGCGTGCCAATCGGCTTGGCTTTGATCAGGTTCAATATCTGTTGTTGGCGCTCGCGTTTATTCATTAAATTTGCATAAACAATGCATAGATGCATAAACTATCACGTGCGTTGTGCGGAGGTCAAACGTTGGACGCCTCCTTGGAGTGCGGCGGCCTGGCGCCGCTTTGGCCTCGATCACGCATCATCGATACCAAAGCGGCGCCAGGCCGCCGCACTCCAAAGAGGCGCGTGAATTGAAGCGTTTAGTGTAAATCCAGGAGCGACTATGTCGAAAAAACTTTGGGGCGGACGGTTTGAGGGGAAGATTGATCCGGGGTTTGCGGAGTTCAATAACTCCTACCGGTTCGACCGCAGGCTGTTTGAAGCGGATGTCACGGCCAGCATCGCTTACTCCCAGGCGCTCGAAGATGCGAACGTGATCACGGCCGCTGAAGGTAATCAGATCCGCGACGCTCTCGGCACGATCCTCAAAAGCGGCGCTGATGATGTTCATTCTGCCGAAGATGTGCACTCATTCGTCGAGGCACGTCTCATCGAGATGATCGGCGACGTCGGCCGCAAGCTGCACACCGGACGCAGCCGCAACGATCAAGTCGCCACCGACTTTCGACTCTGGCTACGTGGCTCGATCGATGATCTCAACGAAACCATTCGCGACACGCAAGCTTCACTGCTCGACTTTGCCGAAGCTAACCGCGACGTCGTCATTCCCGGATACACACACTTGCAACGCGCGCAGCCCGTGCTACTCGCGCACTGGTGTCTCGCGTACTTCGAGATGCTGGCGCGTGATCGCGAGCGCGCTACGGAAGTGCGTCGTCGTGTGAACGCCCTGCCGCTCGGCTCTGCGGCACTCGCAGGCACGTCTTTTCCAATAGATCGCGAAGCGTTAGCGACTGCGCTCGGCTTCGAAGGAGTTTCACGCAACAGTCTCGACGCGGTGAGCGATCGCGATTTCTGTGTGGAGTTTCTGAGTGCGTGCTCGTTGATCATGGTCCACCTGTCGCGCCTCGCGGAAGACATCATTCTTTACGCGACGAGTGAGTTCGGCTTCTTCGAGCTTGGTGATGCGATTGCCACTGGTTCGAGCTTGATGCCGCAGAAGAAGAATCCCGACTCGATGGAGCTCGTGCGTGGGAAGGCCGGGCGCGTGTTTGGCGATCTGATGGCGCTGCTCACAACGCTGAAGGGATTGCCGCTTGCTTATAACAAGGACATGCAGGAAGACAAGGAAGTAGTATTTGATGCGTTCGATACCGTGAGTGCGAGTCTGCGCGTGACGGCGACGGTCTTGAGGAATATCAACGTTAACAAAGAGCGTGCGAGGGCGGCGGCATCGAGTGGTTACATGAATGCGACTGAGCTTGCTGATTATCTGGTGCGGAAGGGGATGCCGTTTCGTGAGGCGCATGAGGTTGTCGGGAAGATCGTGATGCGGGCGATTGCGGCCGCGAAAGAGTTGGAGGAGATGGATCTCAGTGAGTTCGGGGAAGAAGTTTATGAAGCGTTGTCGCTCGAGAGAACGTTAGCGGCGAAGAGTCAGATTGGTGGGACGGCGCGTGAGGCTGTTGATAAAGCATTAACCACGGATAAAACGGATCTAAAGAACGATCAGCGCTGATTGGTTTGTGGTTGGATTGTTTCCTGATAGATGAATTTCAGATCCTGGAGTTTTAAAACCACCGCGGGTTTCACGGCGTTGCGATCGGCGTCCATGCTGATCACGCCCGTGACGCCGTTGAAGTTTTTTGTTTGAGCGAGGGCGTCGCGAAGTTTGTCACCATCGGTTGAGCCGGTGCGCGTGATCGCATCAAACAGGATTCGCGCGGCGTCGTAGGCGAGGGCCGCGTGAGCGTCAGGCAACAGGTTCGCGTAACGCTGCTTGTACAAACCGACAAACTGCCGTATCGCGGGTGACGGATCGTCAACCGAGTAGTGCGTTGAGATGTAGGCGCCGTTCAACGAATCACCACCGAGCTGCCACAGCTCCGGCGCATCCCAGCCATCACCGCCAAGCAACGGCTGCGTCAATCCAATCATGCGCGCCTGTTTCACAATGAGCGCCACGTCGCCGTAGTAACCGGGAATGTAAATCACGTCAGGCTCAGCGGAGCGAATCGTACTGAGCTGCCCTTTGAAATCCGCATCACCCTGCGTGTACGTCTGTTCGCTCACAATCGTCCCGCCGAGCCGGCCAAAGCTGGTCTTGAAATATTCAGTCAGTCCTTTGCTGTAAGGCGAGTTGAAGTCCGTCATGATTGCGGCCTTCTTCGCCTTGAGTGTGTTGATGGCAAAGCTCGCCATCACTTCACCCTGAAACGTATCGACGAAGCACGCGCGAAAGATGTAATTGCCCGTTTGCGTCACTGCCGGATCGGTCGACGACGGCGATATCAAAGGAATGTGCGACGCCTGTGCTTTCGGAGCCGCAGCGCGACTATTGCCCGATGTGCCGCCCGCGATGATGGCGACGACTTTGTCCTGGTCGATGAGCTTCGCCGTGAGTCGTGCTGCTTCTTCCGGACTGCCTTTATCGTCTTCAATCACGACGTCGATATTGCGACCGTTGATACCGCCAGCCTGATTGATCTCAGACGCAGCCATCAGCACGCCGTTGATTGCTGATTGCCCGAAGTTGAATGTTGGACCAGTGAGATCGCCGAAATAACCGATCTTGATGGTGGTTCGATCTGGGGTCGCGCTGTCTTCGCCGGGTCTGCTACACGAGAAGGCGAGTGCCATTACCACAATGACGATGGGGAGTACTGCTGTGCGCAGCTTGTGAGATTTACTCACCGAGATAGGCTTCTTTAATCCTGGGATCATTGGCGAGGTCTTTGGAAGGACCTTCCATGACTATTCTTCCGGTCTCGAGCACGTACGCGCGATCGGAATGGCCGAGCGCGGCGTGCGCGTTTTGTTCGACCAGAAGAATCGTAGTCCCTTTGCTTTTGATTTCGTCGATAGCTTCGAAGATCGTATGGACCACGAGCGGCGCGAGACCGAGTGACGGCTCGTCGAGCAGCAGCAATCGTGGATTCGACATCAAGGCCCGTCCCATGGCGAGCATCTGTTGCTCGCCGCCTGAGAGGGTGCCGGCTTTCTGTGACTCGCGTTCCTTGAGACGCGGAAACATCCTGAACGCGCGCTCCATACCATCAGTGACCTCGCGCTTGTTCCGGTTAAGGTATGCACCCATCTGGAGGTTCTCGCGCACGGAAAGGTTCGCGAACACGCCGCGGCCTTCGGGTGACATTGAGATGCCACGCGCGACGAGCTTGTGCGTCGGCTTGCCGCTGATGTCTTCTTTTTCGAAAGTGATTTTACCGGAGCGTGGTTGGAGCAGGCCGGTGATGGTGCGCAGCGTGGTGGTTTTGCCGGCGCCGTTCGCGCCGATGAGCGTGACCACTTCGCCTTGTTCGACGTGGAGCGAGATGCCGGTCAGGGCCTCGATCGCGCCATAGTTAACGGAAACATTGTCTAGGGTCAACATCTCTTCGGGTTCACGATTTCCGGATCAAGCTTTTACAGGATTTATAAGATTCTTCATGATTGAGATGTAAATCCTGAAAAAATCTTGTAAATCCTGTCCAACTCTTTTAATCGCCGAGGTACGCTTCGATCACCTTCGGATTGTTCTTGATCTCCTGCGGCAGGCCGAGCGCGATGGATTTGCCGTAGTCCACCACCTGGATTCGCTCGCACACGCCCATCACGACCTTCATGTTGTGTTCGACGAGCAGGATCGTGAGTCCAAAGCGATCGCGGATCTGTTTGATCAAGTGCATCAGATCTTCCTGCTCTGAAGGATTCATGCCTGCTGCCGGTTCATCAAGCAATAGCAACTGCGGACGCGTCGCGAGCGCGCGCACGATCTCGAGTCGTCGCTGCGAGCCATACGGCAAACTCGTCCCGCCTTCGTCGCACACACGCGCCAGATCGAAGATCTCGAGCAGCTCGAAACAATGCTCACGATGCTTCTTCTCGTCCGCATTAAACCGCGGCGTGCGCAACACAGCGTCAAGCAGTCCCTGGCCCATGTGAATGTGACAGGCCGTCATCACGTTTTCCAGCACAGACATGCTCGGAAACAGTCGAATGTTCTGGAACGTGCGCGAGATACCGCGCGCTGCGATTTGATACGGACGCAGACCGTCGATGCGTTGACCGTTGAAATGAATGGTCCCCGAAGTCGGCTGGTAAACTCCGGTGAGCAGGTTGAAGATCGTCGTTTTACCCGCCCCGTTTGGACCGATGAGACCGAAGATCTCGCCTTTCTTAACGCTCATGTCCAGCTCGTTGACGGCTAACAGACCGCCAAAACGAATCGTGGTCTTATCAGTTTCCAGGACGGTACCATTTGCGCTCATCGCGGGTTTTCACCTCCGATTGACGTCTCGCTTTGCGTCGGTGAGCTGGCCGTGCCGCTCGGACCTTCAGTGAGTCGTCGCAAACGCTTGCGCAGTCCTTTGAATGCATCGGCGGAGCCCAGCAATCCCTGCGGCCGCGTGATCATCAGGATGATGAGCAGCAGCGAATAGATCACCATGCGATACTCGGCAAAGCCTCGGAGGCTCTCCGGCAGGATCGTCAGAACGATCGCGCCGATCACCGAGCCCACGATCGATCCAAGGCCGCCGAGAATGATCATGATCAGGATCTCGAACGACTTGATGAACTCAAATGACTTCGGATTCAGATAACCGTCAAAGTGCGCCAGCAGCACACCGCCCGCGCCCGCCATCGCCGACGAGATCACAAACGCCATCACTTTGTAGCGCGTAGTGTTGACGCCCATCGCTTCCGCGGCGAGCTCGTCTTCACGAATCGAGATGAGTGCGCGTCCGAAAGCGGAGTTGACGATGTTGTAGACGATCACGATCGTCAAGACAGCGATCAGGAAGATCCAGAAGAAACTCTTGACGATGGGAATGCCCGAGTAACCACGTGCGCCGCCGACGGCCTCGATGTTGTTGAGAAAGACGACGATGATCTGTCCAAAGCCGAGTGTGACGATCGCGAGATAGTCGCCACGCAAACGCAGCGACGGAATACCGACCGCGAGACCTGCAAGACCTGCAACAGCGGCCCCGACGAGTGTCGTCAGAAGGAGGGCAATCACCCAACCGAGCTTTCCGCCACCCATCGAATTCGCGATATTCATCCCGTAGTTGATGGAAAAGTACGCGGACGAATAAGCGCCGACGGCCATGAAGCCCGCGTGGCCGATCGAAAACTGCCCGGTGAACCCGTTAATGAGATTGAGCGACACGGCGAGCGTGATCGAAATGCCGCACAGCATCAGGATACGCGTGTAGTAGGGATTGATGAGCCCTGCCTGGAAAACGAAATCCAGTCCATAGAGGACCGCGATTACGACGAGGCCAATGATGAGATTGCGAAGATACCGGGGCATATCAATCCTATCCGCAGATTACACAGATTTCACGAACTCTGTGTAATCTGCGGATGGGTTTCTAGACTTTCTCCTGAGCGACCGTACCGAGAAGCCCGGAAGGTCGGAAAAGTAGTATCAAGATCAATATCGCAAATGCGACCGCGTCTTTGTAAGTAGGCGACAGGTAACCGACGACCATCGTCTCGGTGATTCCGATTAGCAGGCCGCCGAGCATCGCGCCGGGAATGTTGCCAATGCCGCCGAGCACTGCCGCGACGAAAGCCTTCAAGCCCACGAGAATCCCCATCAACGGATCGATACGCGGAATCCGAATCGCAACCAGCACGCCTGCCGCTGCCGCGAGCGCCGAGCCGAGTGCGAACGTGAATGCGATGATGCGATCCGTGTTTATGCCCATCAGCTTCGCCGATTGCAAGTTGAACGACACCGCACGCATTGCGCGCCCGGTCTTCGTCCGATAGACGATCAGTTGCAGCGCGATCATCAACGCGAGAGCGATGATCAGCACGACAACGTCGGCGCTGTTGATACTCGCGCCGCTGACAAGATCGATGTTGCGTTTGCGAAAGAGCTCCGGGAAGAACTTCGGCTCGGCGCCGAAGACTACCTGACCGCCGTTCTCAAGCAACAACGACACGCCGATCGCCGTGATCAGCGCCGTCAGTCGTGAATACTTGCGCACCGGTCGATACGCGAGCCGCTCGATAACGACTCCAATCGCCGCACAGATCGCCATCGCCAGCAACATCACCACGAGTGCCGTGATCAGCGAAGGCTCGAGTGTGCCGCCGCCGAGCAGTCCTCGCGCCACGAACCCGTCGGCGCTCATACCGAGCATCTGCGCGCCGCGTGCCCCAAGGCCGTTGGCGAGATAGTAGCCCATGAATGCGCCGACCATATAAACATCGCCGTGCGCGAAGTTAATGAGTTTCAGTACCCCGTACACCATCGTGTAACCGAGCGCAATCAGCGAGTAGATTGCGCCCAGTGAGATACCGTTAATTAGTTGTTGAAGGAACGTGCTCATGCTTGTGATTCACTTGCGTCCGGTAGTCGGGCGGGCCGTAGCGATCACTGATTAGCCGCCACTGCTGAGCTCTCAACGTTGACGCGTTCTCTTACTGCATAAGTGCCGCCGTCTTTGATCTCGATCATGACAATCGGCTTAACTGCGTCGTGCTGTTGGTTGAATGTGACCGTGCCGGTCACGCCCGGAAAGGCGTTCGTGGCTGCCAGCGCATCGCGAATGTCTGGCCCACTAAGCGACTTGGAGCGCTTGATCGCGTCGAACATGATGTTCGCGGCGTCGTAAGCGGTGGCTGCGAGCGCGTCAGGGGTGCTGTTGTAGCGTGACTTGTAGTCGTTAACAAACTTCTGCACCTTCGGCTCGGTGTCGAAAGGTGAATAGTGGTTGGTGAAATACGAACCGTTCAGGGCTGTGCCGCCAATCTTGTAAAGCTGTTCCGAATCCCAGCCGTCGCCGCCAATCAGCGGCACAGTGATGCCTTTGTCACGCGCCTGCTTGGCAATCAATCCGACATCGTTGTAGTAACCCGGCACGAAAATGACTTCAGGATTTGCGCCTTTCAAAGACGTTAACTGTGCGTTGAAGTCCTGATCGCCTTCCTGGTACGACTGAGTGGCGACCATCTTACCACCCATTTTGGTGAACGTTTCGGTGATGAATTTTCCGAGTCCGGTTGAATAGTCGTTCTTCCGGTCAATCATGATCACGGCGGTCTTGGCGCCGAGGGTCTTGGCCGCAAACTGCGCGATGGCGGCGCCCTGGTATGGATCGATGAAGCAGCTGCGGAAGATGAAGTCGCCCTTCTTTGTGACTTCGGGATTTGTCGAAGACGGCGTCAACATCGGGATCTTCGCATTCTGCGCGATTGGCGCCGCGGCGATCGAGCGGGAGCTTGCGACCTCGCCGATAATGGCGTGAACCTGGTCCTGCGTGACGAACTTGGTCACGATCGTCGCTGCTTCTGATGCGTCAGAGCGATCGTCCTGAACCAGCAGCTCGACCTGTTTACCGTTGATGCCACCGGCGGCGTTGATTTCATCAGCGGCCATCTTGATGCCATTGACTGACGAGATGCCGAAGTTTGCGGTGGTGCCGGTAGTCGACATAAAGACGCCGATGCGAACCTTGTCCCCGCCGCCGGCTTGCGGGTTACAGGCGGCCAGCAAACCCGCAATAAGTATCGAAGCTATCAGAATGCGTTTCATACAAATCCTCACAGGGCTAGAGTTTCTGACGAACTTAAGTCCGAACTGGAACCAGACTGTTGCTTGTCTTTAATCTCGCAGAAGGGAGACCAGAGCTTTTGATATTCTGCCGTAATCGCGCTGAATAATAGCAGCAGCCACAAAAAAGCACAAAAAGCACAAAAGCGGTAGTGCATCAGTTTGAAAAATTTAGAGACCTTCGTGTCGGGCGCCTCCTTGGAGTGGCGCCGCTTTGGTATCGGCGATGCGCGATCGAGGCCAAAGCGGCGCCAGGCCGCCGCACTCCAAGGAGGGGCTTCAATTGGAACTGCGTCATTACTCAAAAGCGGCTAAGATTACCCGCATGCAAAGCTTACCTCCAGAGCTGGGCGACATGCCCAGCGAAGACTTTCGTCGCCTCGGCCACGAGCTGATCGACTGGATCGCCGATTATTTCAACGATATCGACCAGCTTCCCGTCCTCGCGGCTATCGAGCCCGGCGATCTGAAGGCGAAACTGCCCGTAGTCCCACCTGAGCAGGGCGAGCCGATGGAAGCGATCATTGCCGATCTGGATCGACTGATCGTGCCGGCTTTAACGCACTGGAGTCATCCTTCGTTCTTCGCCTACTTCGCCACGTCAACGTCCGCACCCGGCATCTTCGGCGAGTTCTTGAGCGCCGCTTTCGATAATAAAGCGATGCTGTGGCGCACGTCGCCAGCCTCGACAGAGCTCGAAGAGGTCGTGCTCGACTGGCTGCGACAAATGATGGGACTGGATCCGGGAATGCTCGGGATCATATATGACACCGCTTCCGTATCGAGCCTGCACGCGATTGCCGCGGCGCGCGAAGGTGTCGAGAAACGCATACGCGAAGAGGGAATGAGCGGGCGTCCTGATCTGCCGTTACTGCGTGTTTACGTGTCGGAACATTCTCACTCGTCGATCGAGAAAGCCGTGATCACACTCGGACTGGGCCAACGCGGTCTGCGCAAGATTCCGACTGATTCCAAGTTTCGCATGGACGTTGGCGCGCTTGCGGCTGCTATTGAGGAAGACAAGCGCAACGGCTATCTGCCGTTCTGTATCGTGGCGACAGTCGGGACGACGTCGACTTCCAGTATCGATCCGGTGCCGGAGATCGTTCCGATCAGTGAAGAGCATGTGATATGGCTACACGTTGATGCGGCGTATGCGGGGTCGGCGGCGATCGTGCCGGAGTTCAGGGAGATCCTTGCCGGTTGCGAGCGTGCCGATTCTGTCGTGACGAACCCGCACAAGTGGCTCTTCACGCCGTTTGATCTGTCTGTGCTTTACTGCCGTCACATGGATCTGTTGAAGCGTGCGTTCTCGCTCGTGCCGGAATATCTCCGTACGCCGGAACAGGAGAAGGTGCGCAGTGGGTCTGACTATGGTATTCAACTCGGGCGACGTTTCCGCGCGTTGAAGCTGTGGATGGTGATGCGTTACTTCGGGCACGAGGGACTCGCGGCGCGAATACGAGAGCACTGTCGACTCGCGCGCTTGTTCGCATCATGGGTTGAGGAATCACCTGATTGGGAACTGATGGCGCCCGTGCCGCTCGGGCTTGTCTGTTTCCGCGCCAAAGGTGAAGATGCGCTGAACGAATCGGTTATGCACGGTGTGAACGCGAGCGGTCGCGCACTCCTCTCGCATACACGTCTTAACGACAAACTCACCCTCCGTCTCTCGATCGGGAATATACGAACGACGGAAGAGCACGTGCGGCAGGTGTGGCAGTTACTTAACGAACAATTGCAGTCGCTTCGCTAACAATTTTGGAGGACACATGAGCCGAATTATTCAACTCAAAGTCGTCGTACTGATGTTTTGTTGTCTAGTCGCCAACGCCCAGACCACCGACTCGAAGAACTTCGCGAAAGACGGACTCTCGTTCGATTATCCGGCTGCATGGCAACTCCAGGACGACAGCAATGGAGACGCGCAGCAGCTCACCCTCGCGAAGGCAAACAGCGACGTGCAGATCCGTGTCTTCGTGCACAAGGGCCGCATCACACCGGAGAAGTTGCCGGACGCGAAAAAGGCCTTCATCGATCCTTACATCGCGGCCACCGCGAAACAGTTTGTAGCCATGGGCGCAAAACCCGAGCAGGTTCCTGACAGCTCAGAAATCGGTGGGGTGAAAGCTGACGGCACGAGCATAAACGCGTCACTCGGTGGGGAAGCGGGAGCCGCCAAGATCTACTGGGCGCTCGTCGGCCAACGCGTGGTCGTATTGACGTTCTTTGGTCCCGACAAACAGATGAAGCAGCTCACGCCGGGCTGGGATCTCATTCGCACGAGTTTGAAGGTCGTAGATCCAAAAGCCGTGCCGGCAGCAAGTCCGAAAGCGACTCCGTAATCTCTGCGTTACCTCTGCGTCCTCTGTGTCTCTGCGGTTAATGGTTTTTTGCAGATAAGTTCACCGCAGAGACGCAGAGGACGCAGAGATTGCGCAGAGAAGGTTTCCCGTTTGGTCCTGTGTCACGTAATATGTAGGCAGGACGTTGAAAGCAGATTCTGAAAAGATCAAACGGGTATTGAGTCGTTGTTTGAGACTACGTTGTCCGGCTTGTGGCGAGTCCCGAATCGTCACCCGGCCGTTTCACATCAGGCATCATTGCCCAAACTGTCTCGCGCTGTTCAAGCGTGAGGACGGGTTTTTTGTAGGCGCAATCCTCGCAAACGTCGTCACCACGGAGCTCGTGATCCTCCTCGTCTGCTTCTTTTTCCTGCTGGTCATTGGCACGAGCTACGAAAGTGTGCTGGTGCTTCTGTTTATAATGGCGCTGATTTTCCCGGTCGCCTTTTATCACCACAGTTGGAGCCTCTGGCTCGGCTTCGATTTCCTCGTCGAATCGCTACCAAAGTTTCAGCCACAAAAAGGCACCAAAAACGATTAGCCACAAAAGGCACAAAAACACAAAACTCTGAATGACAGATGTGGCCATTCTTCTCTTTTGTGCTTTTTGTGCCTTTTGTGGCTAATCGTTTTTTGCGTTTTGTGGCCCTTTATGGCTATACTCCGCTGAGTTCGCCCGCCTGTAAGTCCCAGACAGGTCAAGAGCATAAGTGAACTTGCTCCCTGTAAGAGCTAGTGCAGGCGACTACAAGTTTCGTATTTGAAAGAGAATTATGCGCCACTATTCCAGGCGCCATCCCACAAATACCCACATTAATCTTTGCACAGCGACGCCTCGCCCCACGGCTTGCAGGCGTAGCCCTGTGCCTCAACAACTCTTGAAGAAGGCTGGTAATGGCAAAACAACTAATTGTGAGCGTCAACGGACGCGAGAAGAAAATTGCGATCATTGAAGACGACAAGGTCGCTGAGTTCTACATAGAACGTGGAGAACAACACCAGGGGATCGTCGGGAACATTTACAAAGGACGCGTGATGCGGGTTTTGCCCGGCATGCAGTCCGCTTTCGTTGACATCGGGCTCGAACGCGACGCTTTCCTCTACGTCTCCGACTTCTTCGACGAAGAAGAAGAGTTCGAAAGAATCGTCATCGACAAGTCGAAGAAGGGCACGCCCGACGCGGAACACGCAGCCGCCGAGGAAGTAGCCCTCAATCGTGTCGAACGCGAGCAACATATCGAAGCAACGCAAGAACGCGTCGAGCCGCTACTGCACGAACCACCCGCCGCTCCCATTGCCGCCGCTGAAGACGTTTCCGACACACAAGAATCAGGTCGTGGTCGTCGCGGTCGTCGCGGACGACGTGGACGCCGTTGGGAAAAAGGCGACGAAGGCTCACCCACCGCGCCGCCACAGGAAGCTGCGCAGTTTGAAGTTCCAAACACACCTTTCGTCGCAGGTGATCCATCAATCGAGCGCATCGTCGACGAAGAAGAGACGGCGGCGAACGGCGAGATGTTCAAAGACGCACGTCTCCAGGAGCGCCTCTTCGATCAGATTCACGCAGTCGAGTTCAACATGGAAGACGACTTCCGCACCGCCGAAGTCGGTTCGATACTCACGGGCGGATTCGCGGGGGAGTCGTTTGAACGAATTGCCGACGATGAAGAAGAGACAGAGCCGATTCGCGAGGGAAGTAGACCAGAGGAGGCCCACGTCTCGACTTTCATCGACGATGTTGGTTCGGAGACTTTGCCCAGCATCGGGTTTCAACGTATCAGCGATGACGAAGAAGAAGCTTTAGCGTCTGAGGCTTCCGAACAGAAGCAATCATCGAAGCGAGCGCGAAAGGCCGCGTCTGCCGGCAAGAAGCGACCTTCGAAAGCTCCGACTAAGACTGCTTCAAAGAAGAAAGCATCTAGCAAGAAGAGCTCGAAGAAAAAGGCCGCGAGCGCGGAGAGTGAAGCTGGCGATTCAGATGAATCCGCAGCGAACTACGGCGACTCCGAAGCGCGCATGACCGAGAGCCAGTCGCGTGGTGAGTTCGCAACACGACGCGGCGGTCGCAGGCGTCGTCGTACAGGCAAGGGCAAGCCGCAAGGTGCACCTGCGGCAGAGGTGGACCACCCGGTCGATGGGCAGTCGAATGGTGAGGACGATGAGGTCGAGTCGGTGCAGTTTGCAGAGCCGGAAGAGATCGTAGTTGCTCCGCCGCCGCCTCCCGCGCCTGGACCGAAGGACCGCGGCCGGCGCGAGCGTGACAGGGGCGATAAACGCGATCAGCGTGGCTATCGCAACCAGTCGCGACGCGAGCGACACCAGCCGGCGATTACCGATCTGCTGAGCGAAGGTCAGGAGATACTCGTTCAGATCGCGAAAGAGCCGATCGCTAAGAAGGGTGCGCGCATCACGTCGCACATCGCTCTGCCGGGACGTTTTCTCGTCTACATGCCGACTGTCGAGCACGTCGGCGTTTCGCGAAAGATTGAGTCAGACAATGAACGGCATCGTCTGCGGAAGTTGATCCAGACGATCCGTGCTGAAGAAGACATTCCGTCCGGCGGCTTCATCGTGCGCACGGCGGGTGTTGGCATTAGTGAGAAGGAGTTGCGCGAGGACGTTCGTTACCTCGTGCGGACGTGGCTCGACATCCGCTCTGCGGCGGAGAAGTCGAAAGCGCCGGCGCTCGTCCATCGCGATCTGGATCTGGTCCAGAGGCTGCTGCGCGATCAGTTGTCAGACGACTTCGAGTCGATTCGGGTTGATTCGGAGGAGGAGTACCAGGCGATTGTCGAGTTCATCAATCGCATTCAGCCGCGGCTCGTGAAGCGCGTCAAGCTTTACACGAAGGACCAGCCGATACTCGAAGCTTACGGAGTGCAGGTTGAGATTGATAAGGCGATCAAACCGCGTGTATGGCTGAAGTCGGGTGGCTATCTCGTGATCAACCAGACCGAAGCTTTGGTGGCGATCGACGTGAACACGGGTAAGTTTGTTGGTCGTGGCAGTGGTCGACTCGAAGACACGATCACGCGCACGAACCTCGAAGCGGTTGAGGAGATTGTGCGGCAGATTCGTTTGCGCGACCTCGGCGGGATCATCGTGCTCGACTTGATCGACATGGAAGAGCGGCGGAACCGGCAGAAGGTGATGCAGGCGCTGCAGGAGGCGCTGCGAAACGACAAGTCGCCGACGAAGGTGCTTTCGTTCAACGACTTCGGGCTCGTGATCATGACGCGCAAGCGCGTGAAGCAGTCGCTCGAGCGGACGTTGTGTTCGCCGTGTCAGTATTGCCAGGGTGCGGGCCTTGTGAAGTCGCCGCAGACGATCTGTTACGAGCTGCTCGAAGAGGCGCGACGGTTGGCGAAGGGTATTAATGGCGACAAGGACAACAAGCAGGTCACGCTGCGGATCAATCCTGATGTGGCGAAGGCGCTACGCACGAGCGAGCGCGACGTGATGATCGAGATCGAGGATTATCTTGGTCCAATCGACATCACGAGCGACGAGACAATCCACCAGGAGCAGTTCGACTTCGCGGTAACTTAAACCGCGGATAACACGGATCTGTTTACGGATTTGTACAAAATGTCCCTCTGCTGGGGGGTGAAGCCGGCCTCGCGGATCAGGAATTGGAGCATCTTTTCGTCCGCTTCGTTGTTGGCGCCGGCGGCTGAGACGACGTTCTCCTCGATCATGATCGAGCCCATGTCGTTCGCACCGAAACGCAACGCTACCTGCCCAAGCCGCAAACCCTGCGTCAGCCACGACGACTGGAAGTTCTCGATATTATCGAGAAACAGTCGCGACACCGCCAGCATCTTCAAATAATCCACGCCAGTCGGTTCATCTTTGATCTTGCGACCAAGCGCCGTGTTCTCGCGTTGAAACGTCCACGGGATGAACGCGGTGAAGCCGCCGGTCTCGTCCTGTAGATCGCGAATGCGCTGCAAGTGCCTCACGCGATGCTCGATCTTGTCTCCGATACCGAACATCATCGTCGCAGTTGATCTGAGACCGACACGATGGACCGCGCGCATCACGTCGAGCCACTCGTCCGTCGTGCATTTCGTTGCGACTCGCTTACGTACTTCATCATCGAGGATCTCAGCACCACCACCGGGAAGACTGTAAAGCCCGGCGTCTTTCAATCGCGCCATGATCGTCTGGTAATCGAGTTTCGAGATCAGGTGGATGTTGTGAATCTCCGGCGGCGAGAAGCAGTGCAACTGAAATCCCGGATACTTCGCGCGCAGCGAGCGCAGCAGATCTTCGTACCACTCGATGCCGAAGTCAGGATGCAGACCACCCTGCATCAACACGCCCGTGCCGCCGAGCGCGATCGTCTCGTCGATCTTCTGGCAGATCTCGTCGAAGGTGCGGACGTAAGTGTCGGGCGCGCCGGGCCGACGATAAAACGCGCAGAACGTGCAGACGACGTTGCAGACGTTCGTGTAGTTGATGTTGCGATCGATGATGTAAGTGACCACATTGTCCGGATGGCGGCGCGCGCGTATCTCGTCGGCGGCAGCGCCCATCCGCGCGATGTCGTGCGATTCGAGGAGGAGCGTGCACTCATCCGTGGTCATCCGTTCTCCGGCGAGCACGCGGTCTAAGATCGGTTGAATACTCATCTGTGTAATCCGTGGTTAAATAAATCTCAGCGGCTTAACCCGTTCAATTAACCCATGCTTGAAAGCTAACTCAAAATAGAGCCGCAGTCCGCTTTCCATCGACTCATCTATCTTGAAAACGATGTTCTCGGTCAAGTAGTTTCGCAGCTCCTCGATCCGCATCGGAATTTTATCCTGATACGAGCGCACAATCTCCTCGATGTGCGCGACACCTTCATCACGCGCGCCTGCAAAATCGACCGCACGCGCTCGCGCAATCACCTCATCACGCACCATCCACATCGCAAACACAAACCCGAGACCCGTGTATTCTCTCCAAAGACTCGCCATGTCCCAAACGTTCAATCCCTGTCTCGGAAACGCCATTCCCGGATCTCCGATGATCAGCGCGGCATCGTTCTTCTCCAGCATCTCTTCGAGGTTGGGCGCGCGCGTGGTCCACTCCGGCTCGCGCTCCAGAAACTCCCTGAAGATAACTTTAACGAGGATCGCTGAGGTTCGCGAAGACTCGTCCAGCGCCACGGTTTGAATGTTCTCGAGCCGCTTGTTCTTCGATACCAGTACAACACTCAAAACTTCCTTCTGCGAACCCACACACACGTTCGGCACGAGCGAGCCGCCGTCGATGCGCTGGTACTCAATGACCGGTACGAGCGCGCCTTCGACCTCACCTTGCGCAAGCAGTTGCGCGCAATGCGCCGGCACGGCTTCGACAAACTCCACCGAACCCTCGTGTGGCCCGTGTAAAAAGCTCCAGATTAGAGGCGCTGAATTTAAGTAGCTCGAAGCCGCGAGTCGAAAGGGCGCGTTCATGTACGTGCAAGTATATGCGATCGAATTCCCGGATCAAATTGACACCTTTCTTTCGTGACCACTACTATTCGCCGGTGCCTATTTACGACATAACCGTTCCCATCAGTAATGAGCTTACGACCTGGCCCGAGGATCCGTCGGTCCAGCTCACTGTCTGGCGCAGCCTGTCGTCGGGCGACGCCGCGAACGTTTCGATGCTCAACTTCGGCGCGCACACCGGTACGCACGTGGATGCGCCCGCTCACTTCATCGAAGGCGCTGCGATGATCGAAGCGTTACCGCTCGACGTGCTGATCGGCGCAGCGCAAGTGATTGAAGTACCAAACGACATGCACGCCATCGACGAAGACTTTGCACTCTCGCATTGCGCTCCTGACACGACCCGAATACTTTTCAAAACACGCAACTCCGCGTTCTGGAGCGAGAGCGAGCCACAGTTTCATACGGACTTTACTTATCTCGATCTCAAAGCAGCGCAAGCCTTGGTCGAGCGGGGAATAAAGCTCGTCGGCATCGATTATCTATCGATCGAGAAGTATGACTCGCCGAAGCACGAGACGCACCTCGCGCTGCTGTCGCGCGGCGTTGTGATTCTCGAAGGCCTGAACCTGACTGACATTCCGGCGGGGCTGTATGAACTCATTTGCCTCCCGCTGCGTTTAAGAAGCAGCAAGGGCGACGGCGCCCCGGCACGCGTTGTTCTAAGAAATTAAATCCGGATTTTCTATCCGTGTTTATCTGTGGCTAAAGAAAACCCAAAATATCGCGAGCGCGTATATGCAATCGTGCGCCGTATCCCGTCAGGTCGCGTGATGACTTACGGCCAGATCGCTGAGCTACTCGGCGAGGGCTACACACCGCGCACGGTCGGCTTTTGCATGCACTCGTCGCCCGAAGGCACGCCGTGGCATCGCGTGCTCAACGCGCAGGGAAAAACTTCGACCGGCAGAGTAGTCCTGCCACACGACAAACAACAACGCATGCTCGAACAGGAAGGCGTCGTGTTTGATAAGAATGGCCGCTGTGATCTCGAAAAATTTTTATTCATTCCAAAAACCAAATCTCAAAACGCAAGCCTGTATAGCCACAAAAGGCACAAAAAGCACAAAAACGATCAATGATCTGTTTTGTGCTTTTTGTGCCTTTTGTGGCTAAAGGAGATAAGCGATGAGTTCAGATTCAATGCAACAACGCGTTCCTTATGCTGTCAGCCCGCCGCGTTATTCCGTGTCGCACCAGATGGTGACGACTGCTTTCGAGCTGCCGAATTATCGCGTCGTGCAGAACCTCGGCGTCGTGCGCGGCATCGTCGTGCGCTCGCGAAACGTCTTCGCCACGCTCGGCGCCACGCTCCAAACGATCGTCGGTGGCAACATCACAGTCTGGACCTCACTCTGCGAACAGACGCGTGCCGACGCTTTCGACATCATGATTCAACACGCCACCGAGATCGGCGCGAATGCCATCATCGGCGCGCGCTACGACACGACCGAGCTTTCACAAGGCGTCACGGAAGTTCTCTGTTACGGCACCGCCGTCGTTGTCGAGCCTGCGAATCCGGGAGAGAGTTATCGTTCATGACCCTGGACGACGTTCCGTTTGCCAAACTGCTCGGCATCAAGGTCGACTCGCTCGAGCCGGGACACGCTGTGCTCTCGATGAAAATGCACGACGACCTGAAGCGAAACGGCGGCATCGCACATGGCGGCGCCGTCGCCACGCTCATCGACTCAGCGATGGCGTTCGCGATCATTCAGCTACTCGGTGAAAACGAACACACGGTCACAGTCGATATCACGATTCACTATTTGCGGCCCGTCAGCGAGGGAACTGCGCGTGCCTCCGCGCGCGTCGTGCGGGCGGGGAAACGTGTGATCACCGTTTCAGCAGAGCTTTTTGACGACAACGACAAACTTGCTGCAACCGCCATCAGCACGTATTTGCGACTCACTTAGTATCAAACTTGGATCGGGTCAGTACCACCCGCGGTAGCGGGTGGGTGCGCCAGCTTTTTAGGTCAGTCGCGCACGGCTACGCACCCACCCACTACCGTGGGTGGTACTGACCCGATCCAACGAGGATGTTATTATCCTCACGTGGAAGATTTAAAAAAGTTCGCGCGTTACTTCCGGAATTATAAAGCTCAACTAGTCCTCGGTATCGCCTGCATTTTCGCCAGTGTTACTGCCGGTCTATTCATTCCACTCATTGTCGGCCAGGCTGTTGATGCAAACTGGACGGAAGTTTCCTGGTCAAAGCTGACCGTCTCCGCCGGCAAGGTGCTGGCGGCGAGTTTGATCAGCGGTGTCTTTCTGTTCCTGCAACGCCGAATCCTGATCGGCATGTCGCGCAACGTCGAGTACGACATGCGCAAGGAGATTTACCGGCACCTTGTCGATCAGCCGCTCTCGTTTTTCCACGAACATCGCACCGGGGATTTGATGGCGCGCGCCACGAACGATCTATCGGCGGTGAGACAACTCGTCGGACCGATGATCATGTACACGTTGCAGACCGTGTTTGTCGTGATGCTCGTGCTGCCGATGATGTTCATGCTCAACTGGTGGCTCACGACCCTGTTGTTTGTGACGATGCCGCTCGTTTCGCTGACGGTCAAGTTCTTCGGCCAGCAGGTCCACACGCGCTTCGAGAAGATCCAGGACTTCTTCGGACAGATCACGGCGCGCGCGCAGGAGAACTTCAGCGGCGTGCGCGTGGTGCGTGCATACGCGCAGGAAGAGGCCGAGATGGCGGCCTTCAACAATCTCAACCGGCAGTATGCGGAGCGCAATCTCGGACTGGTGAAAGTCGAGGCGTTGATGCGCCCGCTCATGACGTTTCTGATCGGGTTTGGTTACGTGCTGATCATCTGGGCAGGCGTGCCGCTCGCGGTGCGCGGTGAGATCACTGTGGGCCAGTTTACGATGTTCAATCTTTATCTCACGCGACTGATCTGGCCGCTCATCGCGCTCGGGTATGTCGTGAATCTTTATCAACGCGGCACGGCGAGTTTGAAACGACTTAATGCGATCCTGCGCATCGAGCCTTCGATTGCAGACCGGCCGCACGTGGCCCAGCAGCCGCCGATCAAGGGGAAGATCGAGTTTCGCGATCTGACGTTTCGTTATCATCCGAATGACGAGCCGGTACTCAGAGATGTGACGCTCACGATTCCTGAAGGTCACACGGTTGCTTTCGTGGGGCGCACGGGCAGTGGGAAGTCGACCATTGCGAACCTGATTCCGCGTTTGATCGAGGCGCCGCCCGAGACGGTGTTTATCGATGGCGTCGACATTCGCGATTACCCGCTCGCGCAACTGCGCGAGAGTATTGGTTACGTGCCGCAGGAGACGTTTCTGTTCAGCGACTCGGTGAAGGGGAATATCGCGTTTGGTGTCGAGAAGGCAGAGATGGCGGAGGTTGAGTGGGCGGCTGAGATTGCGGGCTTGTCTGATGATATTTCGGGGTTTCCGGATCGGTTCGAGGCGCTCGTCGGCGAGCGAGGGATCACATTGTCGGGTGGGCAGAAGCAGCGTACGGCGATTGCGCGCGCGGTGTTGCGTGAGCCAAAGATTTTGATTCTCGATGACGCGTTATCGTCGGTGGATACGTACACGGAGGAGAAGATCCTTGGCCAGCTTCGCGGTGTAATGCGCGATCGCACGAGCGTGATCATCTCGCATCGCGTCTCCACGGTGCGCGAGGCCGACATGATCTGCGTCCTCGACGACGGCCGCATCATCGAGCAGGGAACGCATGAAGAGTTATTGGCGTTAGGTGGTGAGTATGCGGATCTTCACGAGCGACAGTTACTCGAAGAGGAATTGGCAGCCACGTAAAAAAGCATCCACAGATTACACAGATTTCTCTTACAAACTCTGTGTAATCTGTGGATGGATCTGAATAGATGTCTACAGCGGTAAAGCAATATCACGAGGAAGAGGCGATCGGGAAGACTTACGATCTGCAGGTGGCGCGGCGGCTGCTGCGTTATCTGAAGCCGTACGTGCGTCTCCTGGTCGCGGCGCTTGCGCTTACGCTCCTGCTGAACCTGCTCGGCGTCTTGCAGCCGAAATTCACGCAATACGCGATCGACTGGTACATCCTGCCGCGCAAGACGGACGGGCTCATGCTGCTCGTCGGCCTTTATCTCGCAGCGCAACTGCTGCGCCTCGTCTTCTCTTACTTTCAATCGATCTTCGTGAACAGTATCGGACAGTACGTGATGTTCGATATCCGCAAGGAGCTGTACAGCAAACTCCAGAACCAGGAAGTCGCTTACTACGATCGCAATCCCGTCGGCCGCATCATGACGCGACTGACCACCGACGTCGACTCGCTCAACCAGCTATTCACCGAAGGCGTCACGGATCTGCTCGGTGATCTCGTGATGATCGGCGCGATCATCACGGTGATGGTGTGGACGGATCCGAAGCTCACCCTCGTGAGCTTACTAACGGTGCCGATGCTGTTTGCTGCGACCACGTGGTTTCGACGCGGTGCGCGCAAAGGCTATGACGCGGTGCGCACACGCATTGCCCGCATCAACGCCTTCCTGCAGGAACACTTCGCGG
>Ga0081539_10000859_pt1 | contig 58193 bp, 61 predicted proteins | sample TabmetS4T2R2_FD_71023 | JGI IMG/M metagenome (GOLD analysis project Ga0081539, IMG submission 71023) | Tabebuia heterophylla rhizosphere microbial communities from the University of Puerto Rico - S4T2R2 | ecosystem: Host-associated > Plants > Roots > Rhizosphere ...
ACCCTCATCTGTACACCTTCACCTTTGGGCCGGGAGTCACGGTCAGCGACTTCTCCTTGCACATGCTGGATTTTGGTGATTTGAACCCATCACTCAGCACAGACCATCATGCCACCATGACCGCCTATGATGCCAATGGAGCAATTGTCTCGACGCACGAGTTGAGCTACACCACGCCACCAGAACGCAACCCGACCAGTTCGAATATCTATGGCAATTTGCAGACGTCGGGCGATGCGACCGGTGCAGCACCCGGACAGCCCGGCAACTGGACCTGGCATGTGGCTGGCACGGGGATCGTGAGGGTGGTGTTGGACTTCGGTGTGTTAGATCCGATCACCAACAAAGGTTATGATCCCAACATCGCCTTCGATAACCTCTCCTTTGCCAAGGAATGCCCTTAGTCCGACAACAGTATTAGATTCGAAGTAACATAATTTATTTCGGCCAAATATAAACAGCAGTATTTATAAGTCGTTCACGAAATGAACCATCGAAGATGGTTCATTTCTGTTTATAATTAAACTATCAAACATCAGGAATGATATATGAATCTTGACGATCTTCAACATTTCAAGGAACTCGATACCCTCAACATGCTGGGTGAGATTGACAACCTTCCAGGCCAGCTTGGATATGCCTATCAACTTGGGATGAGGCTGGAGTTGCCTGACTGGAAGAACATTAAACAAGTTGTTATCGCTGGAATGGGTGGGTCTGCCATCGGAGCAGATTTGCTCACCTCCTATGGGACTTCTCTCTTACCGATTCCTGTTACCGTTCATCGCGATTATGGACTCCCTCTCTTTGCACGCGGCTCAGAGACATTGGTCATTTGCTCCTCCCATTCGGGCAACACTGAAGAGACGCTGGATGCTTTCGAATCTGCACTTAAAGCTGAATGTCGAATTATTGTAGTGAGCACGGGCGGCGAATTAGCAAAACGAGCGGAGGGCAATAACGTTCCTGTGTGGACGTTCGATCACGCGGGTCAGCCGCGTGCGGCGGTAGGATTCTCTTTCGGTTTACTTTTGGCAATGTTCCAGCGATTGGGTTTGATCCCAGATCAGACCAAAGAAATGGAAGAGGCACTTGCCGCGATGAACCGCATACAACAGCATTTGCGTGCAGATGTTCTCACTGCGAAAAATCCCGCCAAGCGTTATGCAGGTCAATTGATGGGGCGTTGGGTCACGATCATGGGCGCCGGCCTGCTTACCGCCGTCGCCCGCCGCTGGAAATGCCAGCTTAACGAAATTGCCAAAGCGGGCGCAAATTTTGAATTCCTGCCCGAGGCCGATCATAATACGTTGGCTGGGACAATGAATCCACAAGAAACTCTTAATGCACACACGATGACACTCTTCCTGCGCGCGCCGTCTGATCATCCGCGTAATCGTCTGCGCTCTGACCTGACTCGCAAGGCATTTATGCTCGAAGGGTTGAACACTGACCACGTGGACGGACGTGGTAATACACCTCTCGCACATATGTGGACGTTGATTCTGTTTGGTGATTACATGGCCTATTATCTTGCAATGGGTTACGGTGTAGATCCTACGCCAATTAAAGCCTTGGTTGATTTTAAGGAAGCTATGGCTGAAGCCAAATAAATTAAGGCGACCCAACGGGTCGCCTTTTTGTTTGGCGTCTCGTGAGATATCCTATTATCCCGTCGCTTCTTCGGAGCAGATCTACATTATTACCATGGTAACGGTTCCGTTTCAATCTCTCGTTTCCATAAATCATACATAGATTGAACCACCTCAAGGCTGAGTTGCTTCTCTGACGCCGCGAAATTTTCCAGAGCTTGTTCCACGGTTTTTGCGCCAGGAATGACAGTGGAAACCTGTGGTTGTGCCAGCACGAATTGAAGCGCGGCATGCGTCAGCGACGTGCCCGAGGGGACGAGTTTGGCGAATTGCTCGACCAATTCACTACGCCGCTCGATCACCTCAGGGGGCCAGCGATTTCTTACATCGTCAAAGCGATGACCTCCGCGATATCGACCTGATAGCCAGCCTGAATCCAATGGTACCTTAACGATGATTCCGGCGCCGCGCTCGTGAGCCTTCTGAAATGCGGGCAACGGCTCCTGATATAAGGCATTGAAAAAAACTTCAAGTGCTTTGCTCTTCGTCGTATCAACGACCATCTCCACTTCCTCGCGCCAATCGAGTGAAACGCCGTATTCACGGATCTTGCCTTCTGATTTGAGTTTTTCCATTTCTTCATAGAGTTCAGGAGAAACATTGCCATCCATCAATTCACGTGGCGGGTTGTGAAGAAGCAGAATATCCACATAATCGGTTTGTAGACGGCGGAAACTTCCCTCCAGCACTGGGCGGATGTTGACAGCATCAAAATCTCTTTCGCCAGCCTCACTATAATGACTGAACTTTGTGCAGATAATGACATCTCTACGCACAGACTTCAGCCCCTCTCCAAGTAATTCCTCACTTCTTCCCTCACCGTAACCTGGTGCTGTGTCGAAGAAATTACATCCCACGTCCAGCGACTTCTGGACGATGCGCAACGCCTCACTCTTGTCACTGATTCCCCACTCAGGATTCGCTAATTGCCACGCGCCCAACCCCACTTCACTGACATTCATGCCAGTATCACCAAACGGACGAAGTTTCATCATGTACTCCTTGATTATCTCCCTAACAGGCTATCGATTTCTTTCATTTGCTCCGCTGTCAACGAACCTAGTTGCATGGCTTTGGCATTTTCTTCCACCTGTGCGACCGTCTTGAAGCCGGGGATTGGAATGGTCTTTTCACTTCGCGCCCAGATCCAAGCCAGCGCACCTTGCACCAATGTCCGACCATTGCTGGTGAGGATTTCACGGATTGCATCGAGTTGATTCAGTGTCGGTGCAAAGAAATGCTCTTTCGACCACTCATCGTTACGGACGTCATTCTCAGGGAATACACTGTCTCTACTGTATTTTCCACTTAGAGCGCCGCGTGCCAGAGCACTGCGGTTGATGCTGGCGAGATTCAGTTCTTCACATAAAGCCAGCATGTCCGGCGCGTCGAGTATCACGTTCAAATCATGCTGAATGGCTACACAATGCTTCCCATTGGCAAAAAGGCGCGCACCTTCTACAGAGTCGGTACTCCAGCCATAGTAGCGAATCTTGCCTTCGCCGACAAGCGACTCTAATACGTCTATCATGGCAGGGACTCTCTCAATTGGATAATCCCAAACGTGCAATTGATATAAGTCAATTGTGTCTGTATTCAGGCGTCGCAGACTGGCTTCACACTCCTCACGAACGTGTAGAAGATGGTCATCTTTGCGAAAGGTGACACGTTTTTCAGTCTCATTGACATCGAAGCCAAATTTTGTTGCGATAATAGCTTTGTCTCGTTTGCCTTCGAGAGCACGCGCCAAAATTCTTTCACTATGACCCGTGCCATAGTTTGCAGCTGTGTCGAAGAAGTTGATACCCAGGTCTAACGCGGCATGGATGGCGCGGATGGATTCATTATCGTCGATTTCACCCCAGCCGCCTGGTCCATCCAGCCAATACCAGGTGCCGCCGATTGCCCAGCATCCCAACCCCATTTGGCTTACCTGAAGCCCAGATCGTCCCAACGTTCGTTGAAATGTTTTTGTCGTCGCATTCATCTCAATATTCCTTTCAGAATTTCTCCAATAATATGCAGTTGCTCAAGCATAATCATCAGGATTTTTCCAGCATTTGTTCTTCAACAACTCTTTGATAGTACTCAATCTTGTAATAGATCAATTTCAAATGTTCATTCATCTCCTCGATATGAGATTCCACCTTATCACGCAGCGATTTCAGCATTTCGACGCGCTCAGGCAATGTCTCGTCGCCCTGCCTTTGAAGCTCTGCATATCGTTGCATATCCCTGATGGACATTCCCGTTGCACGCAATTTCATCAGGAAATCGATCCAACCGACATCATCTGCATTGTAACAACGACGCGTATTTTGTTCGCGGCTTATGGGATGAATTAACCCAATACGCTCGTAATAGCGTAGCGTATGCGTGCTTAGCCCAGTCGCGTGCGAAACTTCTTGAATGGTAAGTTTGTCTTTTTGGATTTCCATGCCCCTAGTTTACATCTTAGAGTGTACTCTAAGTCAAGGGTATTGTCGTGTCATTGCGAGGCTGGTGGTTGAGTAGGGGAGTGCGCGAAGCGTCTCGCCCGTATCGAAACCCATCCCCAAGCAATCTCCTCGACGATCAAAGAGCTCTTTCTACTAGAAAACCACTGATTGCTCTGAATCACATTAATTTGCAGAGTTACATACTCCTTCTCGGATTGATCCCCACAAATCCACTAAAAATTCCCTTGATTGCTTTCATGTCTGCTTCCATATTTTCAGTTGGATAAAACACTTGTCCAATGCGGACTGTCTTTTGTTTCCCATCAATGACTGCCATCACAATAGGAATCCCCGCGCCTTTGGCGATGTGATAAAAACCATGCTTCCACTCCTGCACATGATGGCGCGTCCCTTCGGGCGCGATGGTGAGGATAAATCGATCCGATTTATTGCAGGCACTTACCATTTGCTCCACCAAACCTGTCGATTTTTTCCGGTCAACAGGCACGCCTCCGCAATACCGAAAGAAAAAGCCAAACGGCGAGCGGAATATCTCGGCTTTCCCCATGAAACGGACGTTTGCCTTCAACGTGAAGATCACACCGAGAAATAGGAGGAAGTCCCAATTTGACGTGTGCGGTGCGCCGATCAAAACGAATTTTGGAAGGTCGGGGAGTTTCCCGTCCACACGCCAGCCAGAGACACGCATCAGTAATAGTGCAAGATGATGAAATATGTAACTGAGAATGGGCGTGTTGAAAATTGTGGCTCTCACCAGTGGTTCCTTGAAGAATTTAACCCTGAAATATCGCCAGCGTCTCGCGGCCTGAATTGTGGTTAAATACCTGCATGGCTTTGAAATCATCCCTTCGCTCCATTTTATATCAAGCTGAAAAGGGGTTACAACGTCTTCGTTTTTCATCACATCTCACCGACCTGCCAGTTCTGCTGGGGATTTCCTTTCCTAAAAGCGGAACGCATCTACTTGATCAAATTTTGCTTGGCTTTTCCAAGGTTGCGCCATACGCAAAGCGACTGCATTCCTTCTATGCCGAATATGAAGGAGAAAGTGGATTCAAACGCACTTCAGAACAGGCGATTGATTGGCTCGATTCGCTGCGTCCGCGCGATGTTGCCTCTGCCCATCTCTTTGCGCGTGGTGAAATTATCGAGCGTGTTTGTTCATCTTCATTTATTCCCTACTTCATCTTCCGCGACCCGCGTGATGTGGTTGTTTCACATGTATTTTATGTGACCGGTATGGAAACACATCATGTCCACCATGATTATTACGCATCATTACCGGACTTCGACTCGCGTCTCAATGTGAGCATTTTGGGAAGGACTGATACACATGTCGAATTTCCAAATATCGCTGATCGCTTTGCTCCATATCTTGGATGGCTTGACCAGCCGGGCATTATGAAGATCCATTTTGAAGACCTTGTGAATAATCGCCCCCTTACTCTAAACCATATTCTTGACCACTTCCTCGCGCGGGTTCCCCTTTCAACATCCCGAAAATCGATTCTTGATTCGTTGGAGTCATCCATCAACCCGATGAAGTCTCCCACATTCCGCTCGGGGAAGGCAGGCGAATGGAAGAAATATTTTACAGAGGAACATAAGAGGATATTCAAAGATGTCGCAGGAAATTTGCTTGTGAAGTTGGGTTATGAAAAAAATAAGGATTGGTAATTTATCCCGAATCACATTTCAATGTTTATGATTTCATCCGCCTTCCGGCAATGAATATTCTGAGCGATTTGTGACACGCGGCGCGTGAACACATGATATTGAAGAATCTTGTAACCATATTCTGGTTCCGTTTCATGGGACAAGAATGGGCTATCGCGAATCTGACATCCTTATCCCCCGCTGCGCGAGAAAGAAAACCCAAAGACGGCATGAAGAGGGATGTAGAGCCGATTCGGTATAATGAATAAAATGAAAAAAGAATAAATGAAGTTTGGCTCGAAAGGTAGAATAGAAAAGAAAATGATACCAGTCAAAAGACTTAAAGAAATACTTCAAGAACTCCCCGAAGATGCTCTTGCATACGCTTATGAAGGAGAGGTTGTCGGTATAATCTTTCGCTCTGCGAACGGTAAAGAGTTGGGCTATATCCCCACTGATGATAGCGGTTCAAACGATTTCGAGTTCATAAGGAACGAAAGCAAATCCTAGTCCGCTCGGTATAATCGCAACATGGAAAAGATTTCCAAAAGGGCTATTCATTCCCTTGCGCAAAAAGTTGCCAAACAGTTCAATCCTCAAAAGATCATCTTGTTTGGCTCATATGCCTATGGTAAGCCAACAGAAGATTCGGATGTCGACCTGCTTGTCATTATGCCATTCAGGGGCAAAGGAGCGCGGAAAGCAACTGAGATTCTACTCGCTACTGATCCGTGCTTTCCAATTGATTTATTGGTCAGGACACCTCAACAAATTAGAACGCGTATTAAATTGGGCGATTTCTTTATAAGGGAAATTACACAAAAAGGAAAAATATTATATGAAGCTACTAACGCGTGAATGGGTGGAGAAGGCTGAAGAAGATTGGGGTTGAGAGATTAGTCAATTCACGTGCCGAAGATTCCCCTAATTGGATCCAGTCAAATCCATGCGAATGGCAATTCGGTATAATCAATGACCTATGCCTCAAGTTGCTGCCCTTGTCCCGATGCGCCATCACTCCCAACGCGTACCCGGCAAGAATTATCGTCCGTTGGCGGGCAAACCCTTGTTCCATCATATTGTGGATACCCTGCTTGCTGTCCCTGAAATCGATGAAATTGTTATAGATACAGATTCAGAACTGGTCATGGACGGCTTGCGCAAATATTTTCCACAGGTGAAAATCATCAATCGCCCCGAGCATTTGCGTGCCGATGATGTCTCAATGAACGATATTTTGATTCACGATACAGAGCAGGTGCAGGCCGATTTCTATGTGCAGACTCACAGCACAAATCCTTTGCTTAAACCTGAAACAATATCACGCTCCATCCAATTACTAATTACCAATTACCCCAATTACGATTCGCTATTTTCCGTCACTCGCTTGCAAACGCGTTTGTATGATCACCATGGCAATGCGATCAATCACAATCCACGAGAGTTAATCCAAACACAGGACTTACCGCCGGTGTATGAAGAGAACTCCTGCCTCTATATCTTCAACCGCGCGAACCTACTGGCAAAACGGCACCGGATTGGTGACCATCCATTGATGTTCGAGATTAATTCTCAGGAAGCCTGGGATATTGACGAAGAACTGGATTTTGAAATTTGTGATTTCTTATTGAAAAGACAATTAAAGAATGAGTAACGTACAACGTGCAATAAAAATTCTTACGAGATGGTTTTCGATTCCCTGGTATCCCATCGCGTTCAGCGCGTATCCCGTGCTAGCATTGCTCGCTGAAAATATTGGAGAGGTCAAGCCCGAGGCAGCTTGGCGGCCTTTGCTAATTTGTGTAGGGTTTGCTGGAATACTCCTTGTTTTATTGAAGATACTTTTACATGACTGGCATCGTGCCGCATTTCTATCTACATTGTTGATGATACTTTTCTTTTCATACGGACATATCCACATTTTGCTTACAAAAAAGTTGGAAGATTTCGATTTCACGCGCTGGATATTGCTGGCATGGCTCCTGCTTGCAGTGATAGCGGTAGTATGGGCGATCAGAAGCTCTCCTACGTCGGCTCTGGCATTGAACGTGATCGCGCTTGGGCTGGTTGTTACTTCCTTGGTGCAGATCGGGCCCAGGCTTGAGAAAAGAAGTGCTCGTGCCCTCGGAGCAAAAAATGCTCCCGTGCAGGAATTATCACGGCCACAGAATCCGCCGGATGTTTATTACTTTATCCTCGATTCGTACGGTCGGGCGGATCTATTCAAGCAAGCGTATGGATATGACAATAGTGAGTTTTTGAACGCCTTGCGCGAGCGCGGTTTCTATGTTGCAGAGTGCAGTCAGAGCAATTATGTTCGTACTGAAATTTCAGTGACATCGACCCTGAATATGTCCTACTTACAGGGGCTTGACCCTGCCTTTGACCCAGAAAGCACCAAACGGCGGGTCTTATGGGACTCGTTCAAACATAGCGCGGCGCGCTACAACTTTGAGAGCATGGGCTATAAAACGATTGCGTTTGCCACAGGTTTTGCCTGGAGCGAATTCGACGATGTAGATATATTCTATACGCCGCCTCCGTTTTCAGCGGGGATGACCGAATTTGAAACATTGTTCATGCAGACTACCCTTGCCATGCACGCGAAGGACCTGGGCTGGATCGATGCAGATGCGATTATGGGGCAAAACTTCCGTGATCGCACATTACTGGTATTCGATAAAATGGACGACATCGCTCGAATGCCCGAGCCAACATTTGCATATGTTCATGTGATCTCACCGCATCCACCGTTTGTGTTTGGGCCAAATGGTGAACACACTTATCCGCCGGATTTTTGGAATGAGAATCAAGAATATCCCTCCGATTTATATGCCAAGGGGTATCAAAATCAGTTAACCTTCCTGAATAAGAAAATTTTAGAGGCTATGGATACTTTGATATCCGAATCGGACACGCCTCCGATTATTATTTTACAAGGTGACCATGGTCCCTGGCTCCAACCGAAAAATAAACGCATGTGGATCTTGAACGCGTATTACCTGCCTGGTCATATCGATAAACTTTATCCTACGATCTCTCCTGTCAACACATTCCGTCTGATTTTTGATGAATATTTTGGGGGCAACTATGATCTACTGGAAGACATAAGTTATTTCTCACCTGTGCCGAAATTGTATGAATTTTCTGAAGTCCCGAATAACTGTAAATGAAATATACTGTCCTCCTGACTGCTCCTTACATGATTCCGTTTGTGAACCGCTTCAAAGCCGTGTTCGATCAATATGGCATTGAATTGATTATCCCTGAGGTGAATGAACGGATGGAAGAAGCGGACTTGTTCCAATACGCGGGACAATTCGATGGTGCAATTTGTGGTGATGACCGATATACTGAGAAGGTGATTGCTGCGTGTGCCCCGCGCCTCAAGGTGATCTCCAAGTGGGGGACAGGCATCGATTCGATCGACGCCTCAGCCTGCTCCCGTTATGAGATAAAGATCGGACGCACCCTAAATGCGTTCACCTTCCCTGTAGCAGATACAGTACTCGGATATATTCTCGCCTTTGCGCGCCGCCAACCCTGGATGGACAAAGCGATGAAAAGCGGAACGTGGGAAAAGATACCCGGCCAATCTCTTGCTGAATGCACATTCGGTGTGATAGGTGTGGGCAACATCGGTAAAGCAGTCATTCATCGGGCGAAGGCTTTTGGTATAAAAATGTTTGGCACTGACATTATCGAAATTGATCCTGATTTCATAACCGACACCGGAATAGAGATGACAGATCTCCAGTCTCTACTCTCGAATAGCGATTTTGTTTCCATCAACTGCGACTTGAATCCAACCAGCCATCACCTGATGAACTCAGATACTTTTGCGCTGATGAAGCCAAATGCCATTCTGATCAACACCGCGCGCGGACCCATCGTTGATGAGAAAGCATTGATCCTTGCCTTGCAAACGGGTCAAATCGCCGGCGCGGCATTGGATGTATTCGAACATGAACCGTTGCCGCCAGATAGTCCCTTGTTGAAAATGGATAACGTTATGCTTGCGCCCCACAACTCCAATTCCAGCCCGGGCGCGTGGGAACGAGTCCATTGGAATACGATCAGGAACCTTGTGGAGGGACTAGGTCTGGTATATGAACCCCAAGAATAACAGCAGATTATGGCGGATTTGGCGCTTCCCACAACACCCCTTCATTTTTGCAGCCTATCCAATCCTCGCTCTGCTAATAACCAATTTATCAGAGATAAATCTCTCCGCAGTAGTGAGATCTTTGATTCTTTCCCTTCTCATGACCATTGCTTTGATCTTGATTATTTATTTGATCCTCCACGATTGGCGAAAAGCTGCGTTAATTTCGAGTTTTATTTTGATTTTCTTTTATTCTTACGGTCACATTTATATTCTCCTCAAAGGCGTAAACCTGTATGGTTTTTACATATTTAGACACCGTACTTTGATACCTATCCTAGCGGGAGGAAGTTTATTTATTCTCTGGTGGGTTTTGCGCAGTCCGACCATAGCTTTAATGTTGACACCAATTCTGAATGCGACGAGCACGATTCTATTATTTTTGTCGATCTCCCAACTGATTTACTTGGTTTTGCAGGCTCGAACATCGGAGACTGAAGTGAATCAGAATATACACACTCTGAAATTGAAGGTCGGAGATAAGACCCCGGATATCTATTATATAATATTGGATGGATATGGACGATCAGATGTATTGAAGAGTAAATATCAATATGACAATTCGGATTTCTTGAATTCGCTGAGAGAGTTGGGGTTTTATGTTGCTGACTGTAGCCAGAGCAATTATGCTCAGACACAGCTGTCACTTTCCTCTTCTTTGAATTTTAATTATATCGATGCCCTAAGCGACAAATTCACTCCCGGAAAGGACGATCGAACAGGACTGGATGCCCTGATCAAGCACAATGTTGTCAGGGAAAGCTTGGAAGCAGTAGGATACAAAACAGTTGCCTTCGCTACAGGCTTTCTTTTATCGGAATGGTATGATGCGGATTACTATCTTGCCCCTCAGCATGATGTAGGAGAGTTAAACGAATTTGAGCATCTTCTTCTGCAAACAACATTTGCGAGGATCATACAAGATAGCAGAGCACTTGGATTTGAAAAAACGGGGTCCGAACTCTTTCGCAAGCGAACTTTGTTCATCCTTGATAAACTTGACAAATTGTCCTATATAAAGGATCCTAAATTCGTTTTCGTTCACCTGATCGTGCCTCATCCACCATACGTATTTGGACCCACGGGAGGACCCGTCTCATCTGAAGAAGCTGGCACAACCAGGTCTGTGAATATCAGTCGCTATCGTGATCAGGTAATTTTTATCAGTAATCAAATGAAGGAAATTCTGCCCAGGCTTATTGCTACTTCCGCCCAGCCTCCGATTATTGTGCTTCAGAGCGACCACGGTCCACCGATTCCTGGCAGCCCGGCAACGCGCATGAAAAATCTGAACGCTTATTATGTACCAGGTACCCAGATGGCGCTTTATCCAACCATCACGCCGGTGAATTCGTTTCGAATGATCTTTAATGCTTATTTCGATCAAGACCTTCCTTTATTGGATGACGTGAGTCTTTACTCAAATTATGATGACCCGTTTCGTTATCGAGCGATTCCAAATACGTGTAAGGCTAACCCATAGGTAAATATGCCCGCGCATCAAACTGTACTTATCACTGGTGCCGCAGGAGGGATCGGCCGTGCAACTGTATCGCTGTTTGCCCAAAAAGGTTGGCGTGTCATTGGCGTGGATCGCTCTGAGTTTGGAACTGACTTTCCTTCAACTGGATTGTTCATCCAGTCCGACATTTCGCGCGCAGAAGATATGCAATCTATTTTTGAGAAGGCTCACGCTTTCACGGAGGGTCTTGAAGCTCTTGTGAATAATGCTGCCTTACAGGTTGCCAAACCTCTAGTCGAAACAACCGTCGAGGAGTGGGATGCAGTGATGGCATCCAACTTACGTTCAGTGTTTTTAGGGGTGAAGCTAGCCCATCCTTTGCTCAAAGCAGGGAACGGGAGCGCGGTAGTAAACGTCTCTTCTGTTCATGCAATTCAGACATCCGCCAACATCGCTGCGTATGCTGCCTCCAAGGGAGGTCTGCTTGCTCTCACGCGCGCCATGGCGATTGAGTTTGCGCCTGATAACATTCGCGTCAATGCCATCCTCCCTGGCGCAGTGGACACACCCATGCTTCGAGCAGGCCTAGGACGCGGTCACGTTGGTCACGGCGGTGTGCAGGATCGTCTTGATAATCTTGCGCGCAAAACCGTCAGTGGTAAGGTAGGAAAGCCCGAAGAGATAGCTCATGCGATTTACTTCCTCGCGGATAACGAACAATCGTCTTTTATGACAGGTCAGGCACTGGTTGTGGATGGGGGAGCGACCGCAAGGTTGAGTACAGAATAATAATGCTCAAGCCGCCACTGAAAGCATTCATTTTATGAAACAAACACTAAAACAAATCATTCCATCTACCCTCTGGAACTTTGCACGATATTCCAATGATGTGATTCGCCGTATTCCTGAATTACCGTATGCTTATCTCCATCCGTGGCGGCGCGAGAGTATTCGTAGACTGAAAGCATTGAAGGACATTCACAAAGGCAAACGTGCCTTTATCATTGGCAACGGACCTTCGCTTCGCCAAACGGACCTATCCAAACTTCGGAGTGAATTTACGTTTGGGATGAACCGCATCTACCTGCTGTTCCCCGAACTCGGGTTTCACACGACTTATTTTGTTTCTATTAACGATCTGGTCATCGAACAGTTCAAAGACGAAATCCTTGCCCAGCCCATGCCCAAATTTTTGGCGTGGCGTTCGCACCGCCATTTTCCGGCCCAATTACCGTTTAACCAATTGCCAACTTTCCTTTACACCACCTATACAGGACCGCGCTTCTCGCCCGATGTTCGCGGCCGGGTCTGGGAAGGGGCGACAGTTACCAATGTCGCGTTGCAGATTGCATTTTATATGGGGTTTGAGAAAGTGATCCTCATTGGCGTTGACCACAACTTTACATCGAAAGGGGACGCAAATAAGACAGTTGTATCGCAAGGTGATGACCCGAATCATTTCGCGCCAAATTATTTTGGTAAGGGCGCGAAGTGGCAACTGCCCGATCTGGAGACATCGGAGATCGGATACATGTTGGCGCGTGAAGCCTATCGCAAAGCAGGGCGTGAAGTCATCGACGCGACGGTTGGTGGCAAACTCACAATTTTCCCAAAAGTGGATTACAACTCGTTGTTTTGAATCTGGAGTCCGACGGCTTGCCGTCGGCGTGGATCTTGCTCCACGACTCCAAAATTGATCTACATTTTTTATCCCTTGAAACTTATCTCTATCGTTACTCCCTCATTCAATCAAGCTCCTTTTCTTGAAGCGACTATTCAATCCGTGCTTTCGCAAGATTACCCTAGTATTGAATATATTGTGATTGATGGGGCTTCAACCGACGGGTCGTTTCAGATCATAAAAAAATATGAAAACCGTTTGGCCTATTGGGTTTCTGAAAGAGACAAAGGTCAGGCGGATGCCATAAATAAAGGATTTGCGCGTGCGAGTGGGGATATCATAGCATGGCTGAATTCAGATGATTATTATTTACCAAATACCCTATCTTCAGTTATAAAAATCTTTGCAGAAAATCCCACTGTGGTTATGGTTTATGGCGATACGTTGGCTGTAGATGAACATGGGCAGACAATCAATATCTTGAAATACAAACAATTATCTTTGGAGGATGTACTGTGCTTTCAGATCATCGGTCAACCTGCGGTGTTCTTTCGTAGAGAGATCTATGAAAAAACGGGCGGACTTGATACTTCTTTCCACTTTCTACTCGATCATCATCTCTGGATTCGAATTGCGCAGCAAGGGAAAATCCTGCATGTAGCCCAAACCTGGGCCGCGGCAAGGTATCATGCAGAGGCAAAGAATCGCGCGAAAGCTGCAGAATTCGGGCGCGAAGCCTTCCGCATTTTGGATTGGGCAAAGAATGAGCCTGAATTCGCGGATGCAATTTCACGAGTAGAGAGACGCGCTCGCGCATCCGCTCACCGCGTGGATGCGCGCTATCGCCTCGATGGCGGACAATCCTGGTCCGCATTGACAGCGTGGACGCGTGCGTTATTTATCCATCCTCCGACCGCTTTGGCGAGGATAAATATTTTGGTTTCCGCATTGTTGAATTTAAGTGGGTTAAGCGCGTTACGCGAACTCGTATTGCGACGCCGACAACGCGGATTTACAGGCGAAAGATAAAAAATCGAATCTGATAAAATACACGGGTTTTATGTCCCAGCCATCTTTTTTTTCGTCGCCAATTTCGCGGGCTAGCGCGCTTATTTTGCTTTTTAGCCTTGCTCTAGCAATACGTCTTTATGACCTCACTGATCTCCCACTTGATTTTCATCCAACGCGTCAATTGCTTTCTGCGATAAAAGCACGCGGCTTATATTATGAAACCCAGCCCGATGGCATCCCAACCTGGAAATTGGAAACCGCCATTCGCCAGGCAAAGCTCAAGGCGGACGTGGAACCAGTGATCTTTGAACGCGTTGTTGCCTTCACGTATCGATTTATCGGTGAAAAGGTATGGATTGCGCGCATCTACTCTTCGTTGTTCTGGCTTATTGGCGGGGTATTTCTTTTCAAGTTCGTGTGGGAGTTGATCTCATTTGAAGGCGCGATTTTTTCCACAGCATATTATTTATTTTTCCCTTACGCGATCATTGCAAGTAGAAGTTTTCAGCCTGATCCTCTCATGGTGATGTTTGTCCTTGCTTTTTGGTGGATGTTCTCGCGGTGGATTGTGCTCGTTTCTAGCCCCTCTCCCCGCTTCGTCTCCGCTGGCGCTCCGCTCAGGGCGAGTGGGAGGGGGGTTGGGGTGTGGGCTGCGCTTCTCGCCGGACTTTTCGGTGGGCTCGCGATCTTCATAAAATTTTCAGCCGTCTTTTTTGTGATCGGCGCGGCGCTTGGTTTAGGATTGTCACGTTTTACGCTGCGTGAGTTGTTACACAATACGCAAGTGTGGCTAATGGTATTCCTCGGAATTTTGCCGGCCACGGCGTATCTCGTATATGGAATTTTTATTGGCGGCTATCTCGGCAGCCAATTCAGCGGACGCTTTATTCCTGCGTTATTGTTGAGACCTGTAAATTATTTACAATGGGCGACAAAAGCAGACATGGCGGCAGGTGCACTCCTCATTATGCTTGGCTTGCTTGGATTCTTTTTAACAAACGATAGACGACTGAGAAGTCTCATGGTCGGCTTGTGGGTTGCTTATCTCCTCTATGGTCTGTTCTTTGATTATCATGTTGCAACACATGATTACTATCATTTGCCATTAATTCCGATTGTAGCTGTATCCGTGAGCCCGTTTGCAGATTGGTTTTTCACGCGTTTAGCGGACTCAAGCCCAAGTCTAGGGATGCGAAGCGCAGTGTATCTAATTCTACTCTCCGGTTTGTTATCGAATGTGTGGAATGTGCGCAATCAAATGAAGTCGGTCGACTATAGACCTGAAGCCAAGATGTGGGCTGAGGTCAGTGATCAACTTATCGATAAGCGTGCTGTGGCGTTAACCCAGGATTATGGCTCGCGGCTCGAATACTGGGGATGGAAGACGGTTGCCACTTGGCCCTATATGGGCGATCTCAATTATATTGACGCGCGTGGTGGAAGTATTGCGTTCGATGAACTCTTCAACGAATACTCCTCCAGAAGAGATTATTTCCTTGTGACTGATTTCGACGAACTGGATCGCCAATTCGAATTGAAGAATAAATTGTTCACATCCTATCAGATTGATGCTCAGGGCGATGGTTATATAATTTTTGATCTGCGTAGTCCAATCAGCGGGGGTCCATAGTGGATCATGCATGATAGGGCTTGATCTTTCCATCGTCATACCAGCGTATAATGAAGAAGCCTTGATCGTAAACACTCTGGAGAGTTTACGATCTTACATGGCGGCGCGGGCTGAACGGTACGAGATTGTTGTTGTGGACGATGGCAGCCTTGATGGAACTGTTGCGTGTATTCAGAAATGGCAAAAAAATAGCGGCGCTGATTTGCAGCTTTTGGTCAACCAAAAGAATATGGGAAAAGGGTTCTCCATCCGCCGCGGCGTGATGGAGAGCCGCGGACAATATATGATCTTTATCGATGCCGATTTGCCATATGAGTTATCTGCAATTGATGATTTTTTGAAGGCTCTACGAAATGGATTTGATCTTGCAGTAGGCTCGCGCGTCTTGCCTGGTTCGGAGGTGAGAGGAGTGCCAGCCTATCGCTATATTGCTGGTCAGATTTTTTCCCTGATGGTGCAGGCGCTCCTTTTTTCTGGTTTACCAGATACGCAATGCGGATTCAAAAGTTTTAACTCTGCAGCTGCCAGGGAAATTTTTCGCAGGACGAGCATCGATGGTTTCGGTTTTGACGTGGAAATGCTTTTTATCGCACGCAAACTAAAGTTTGCCATTCAACCAATTGCCGTGCACATGATTGAACATCGCCAACGCAGTCGTGTACGTCTTGTGAATGACTCACTTAAGATGTTTTCAAACTTGTTCATGATCCGCTGGATGGATTGGCTGGGGAAATACGATTAGGAGATTTTCAGTTGTCTTTTGATTATGACTCAGTCGCCGGTGATTATCAATATCGTGCCTTACATTCGGGACACCCGATGCAGCGTTTCTGGCATGGCGGAAAACTCACGATGATCGATCAATTGATCCGTCCTCATTTGAAAGCTGACTCGCGTCTTGTCGAAATTGGCTGCGGAGCCGGCAACTTGCTGTTACGGGCTGCTGTGCGCGGAAGTTATCCGGTCGCACTCGATCTGGCGATGCAAGCATTGACCTTTGTCCGTTCGCGTTTGCGAGACGCGCAGTCAGGGGCAGAAGCGCCATGCGATTTTATGTGTATTCAATCTGTGGGTGAATTATTGCCATTTGCCAGTGAGAGTTTTGAGTGTATTCTTCTCTCAGAAGTGATAGAGCATCTTGAAGCGCCACAAATTTCCGTTAAGGAAGCAGCCCGGGTGCTTCGTCCAGGCGGGCGGCTCTTGGTGACCACTCCAAATTATAGAAGTCTGTGGCCCCTCGTGGAGCGCGCAGTAGATATGTTGAATATGGCGCCCAAAATGGCTGGCGGACAGCACATTAGTCGCTTTCATCCTGCTTCTCTAAAACGCTTATTAACTGAAGCTGGCCTGCGCATTGAATACTTTGGTACGATCTATAACCTAAGCCCATTTCTATCTTTGCTTTCTCCAACGATGGCCAGCTATCAGTTGGATCGTGAACTTGATAGTCGCTCTTCGCTGGGTATGATCCTGGTAGCGGTAGCAATCAAACCTTGAATCTTCGGAATGAACAAATATGAAACAAAAACTTTCTGAAGAACAGTGGTTTTGGCTGGTTATTTTTCTGGGTGTTGTCACCACATCCATTGGGCTGGCTTTGTTTGCCTATCTCGGAACTTTTTCGCGCTATACAAGCGATGATTATTGTCTCTCCGCCTTTTTTTTAAACGATAATCTTATCGACGAAATGACGCGTCGATATTTGGTATCTTCAAGCCGGTATACGAATATTCTATTTATTGGTCTCGTTGATAAAGTTTTTGGTTGGTATAACGTCGCTATCCTTCCCGCGTTGATGTTGGCCCTGTTTGTGCTGGGACTATATCTGTTGTTGAAAGAGACACAGCACATTCTTGTCCTGAGATGGAACAATTGGATGACCTTATTCCTCGCATCTTCAGTTATCTTTTTTTCCGTCTTGCAGGCTCCTGCCTTATATGAAACTCTTTACTGGCGCGCTGGTATGACGTCTCATTTCGCGCCGCTGGTATTTATTCCCTTTTTCGGCGCATTCTTGTTGAGACAGGTCAGACGATCACAGGAGCGCACTCCTTCGCTTTGGATACAAATTGTATGTCTGGTTAGTCCGCTGATCATCGGAGGCTTTTCAGAACCCCCAACCGCGCTCATGATCACAGTCTTGATTTTTGGGATTTTCGCGACTTGGATATGGGGAAATGGACAATTTCGTAGATCGACTCTCATTCTCTTACTATGGTCTTTGGCTGGTGCATTCCTGGCACTGGTGGTATTGGCCTTGGCTCCGGCCAATTCACTTCGGTTAGGTAGACCTCCGCCGGGTTTCCTTGAGCTTGTGTTCAGGATTCTTCGTTTCCCATTTGAATTCATTATAGACACTTTGCAAACACGTCCTACGCCGACGATTATTTCCGTTGTTATTCCTGCGTTTCTATTTTTTGTATATGGCTCTGAGCCATCCCGAAATATTTCCAATGAAACGCGCAGCCGCCTCGGAATTCTTATGATGGTCGTACTGGTAATTGCATATGTCCTTATTGCTGCCAGCTTTGCCCCGAGCGCCTATGGACAGTCTTATCCGGTTGGACGCGCACGCTTTGCAGGTAGATTGTTGATGACCAGTGCGTTGATGATAGAAGGAGCATTGGTGGGTATACTTGCCTCAAATATCCGAACCAAATTTTTTCAATCCATTTATTTGCGGCGTTTATCGATTCTTGCACTGATGGTTCTGGTACTCTATCCCTTACGGACGGCCTGGCTCACTTCGATGGAAATTCCTGCTTATCAACAACGTGCTGCCGCATGGGACAAACGTGATGCGGAAATCCGTGAGCTGAAAGCTCAAGGAGTTCGCGATCTGGTCGTGCGATTCCTCTCGGATGACCAGATTCAGGATTTAGGTGATCGGAGAGGATTCAGACTGAACCGTTGTGCCGCGTCTCTTTATGGAGTAGATTCGATTCTAGCGGTTCCCATGGAAGAATAAAGTAAGATGGAAGCTGTAGGACGTAGCCCTATTCTTGTGACCGGCGCGCATCGCAGTGGAACTACTTGGATCGGCAAAATGCTTGCTGCCGATCCGCTTACTGCATATATCAGTGAACCGTTAAACGTCTGGCATCGGCCAGGTGTTTTTCGAGCGCCAGTAAAACACTGGTATCAGTATATTTGTGATGAGAACGAGAGTGAGTATCTACCGGCTTTTAATGAATTGCTCGAATTTGAGTACCATCTTTGGAAAGAGATCCGTTCTCTCCGCTCTCTTAAAGATTTCCTGCGAATGGGCCGAGACTTCAGGACCTTTTATTATGGATTGGAGGAAGGGCGACGCGTGCTCCTAAAGGATCCGTTCGCAGTCTTTTCCGCGGCATGGTTTGCACGCAAATTGAATTTCAAAGTGGTTGTCTCCGTGCGGCATCCTTTGGCAATTGCCAGCAGTCTCAAGCGCCTCAACTGGTCATTTGACTTTCAAAATCTTTTGGAGCAACCACTGCTACTTCGCGATCATCTCGAACCTTATCGATCACAAATGAAATCTGTTAAATCCGATGATGTCATTGGACAGGCAGCGCTGCTTTGGAAGATGATCTATCAAACCGTTCATTCCATCCTCAGACTGAATCCTGACTTCATCGTCGTTCGTCACGAAGAGTTATCTCGCGACCCTGCAAATGGATTCCGTAATTTATTTATTTCACTAGGTCTTGACTATAGTCATCATGTCGAGAAGATCATTTTGGATTCCAGCAGTGCTGAAAATCCGCTGGAGCTATCTCGTAAGAAAGTTCATGACGTTAAACTTGATAGCCGGGCCAGTATGGATAATTGGAAAAATCGTCTGACCCACGACGAAATCAAGCGAGTCCGAGATGTCACGGAGGAAACCTCGCAATTATTTTACACCGATGCAGAGTGGGTATGACGGATCAGCCGCTTGTCACCATTGTTACACCCTCATTCAATCAGGCCCGCTATCTCGAAGCGACGATCCAATCTGTGCTTTCGCAGGATTATCCACGCATTGAATACATGATCGTGGATGGTGGCTCCAAGGATGGAAGTCTCGACATCATCAAGAAATATTCAAAGCCTCTGGAATCCAATGGCGGCATTGCGCCACTGTCGGAACTTCGGGAGCAAGCTCCCGGAATCCAAAATCATGCCATCACCTGGTGGGTGAGCGAAAAAGATAAGGGTCAGACAGACGCCATCAACAAGGGATTTGCGCGAGCAACGGGTGAAATTCTCGCGTGGATCAACTCGGATGATACGTATGAACCCGGCGCAATCAATGCAGCTGTTAATTGTTTGCAAGAACATCCTGAAGTCGGCATGGTATATGGCGATTGCAACTTTATCAATGAAGAGGGGCGCGTGGTTGGCAAGTTTGGGTCTGCTCAAACGAATTATCGTTTACTCCGCCAGGGCTATGTCCACATCCCACAACAGACAATGTTCTTCCGCGCGGATTTATGGAAACAGGTTGGCCCGCTGGATCCATCATTTTATTTTGCAATGGATTATGATCTCTGGACGCGCATTGCTGCGCGCTCAGAAATAAAATATGTTTCACAAACGTGGGCGAACTTCCGATTACACACTTTAGGCAAGACGATTGCAGCCGACGACCGTTGTTGGCCCGAGATGATTCGTGTGCATTACCGCGATGGCGGAAGTTTCTTTTCGATTATTGTGGCGAAATATTACATTCGCAAATTGATCGCGCCATTATGGAATTGGCATCGCAGAATGATGCTGCGGTAATTCTCTAATCTCCACTTGCCAATTATCTATTTCGAATTCCTTTCATCATATCAGCCAGCAATGTCCTTCCTCTTTTCCCCTCCTTCACTCGACGACCTCATTCGCCTGCTCAAGGCATGGCGGTTTTGGTCGCTGGGTGCCTTAGTCGGAGCATTGATCGGCGCGGCGATTTTTTATATTGCTCCGCCACCCTATCGTGCACGCGCCACCGTCCTTGTGGATTTCAATCTTGAACAAGCCTGGCCCCAAGAAACGGACCGTCAGCAGTTCTTTTACCTCGAACGCGAGACGCGTAAACTCGAAGAGATTGCATGGTCAGATACAGTGATGCAAGCCGTGGCTGATAGCGATGGAATGACAACATTAAATGAACTGCGCGATAAAAAACTACGGCTCAGCCAACCAGCCGAAGGCGGCTGGCATTTCTATGCTGACGATATAGATCCTAGGCGTGCCGCCTCCCTCGCTTCAACGTGGGCTCAAGCGTTCACTGAGCAGGTTAAGATGCAGGCTGCAATTTCAGAGGAACCAACTTCATTTATTGAAGCATTTCTGACTCAAACAGCGCAAGCGCCACTTGAACGCAGCGTATCTATAAGCGTATATCTTTTCGTTGGGGCAATAGCATTTCTCGTAATAAGTTCGTTTATTATTTTGTTTTTTCACCCCACATTCCGTTCTTTCAGCAGTTCAACTGCTGAAAGAACAAGTGAGCCCAAATGAAGGACTCTGTAGCGAAGATCATGCGCCTCCTCTGGGGCGCGGCGTTGTTTACTTTGCCCGTTACCAGTTTTCGTTACTTCCCGTTTCTGGGTGAGACAACGTATGTGCGTCCTCTTGCGTTTTATCCCATAGCTTTGCTTCTTTCACTATTAGTTATTCAATTTTGGCGCGGAAAAATATCCATGCCGCGTTCGGGTGTGCTGACTCCTCTTACCGTGTTTGTATTGTTTGCTTTAGCGGCGACCAGCTTTGGGGCACTGCTTGACCCGCTCCCATTACGCGGACAAGAGTATGTTGGTCGCGCCATCCGTGCGTGGGCAACACTCATTATTGGATTATCCTTTTTTATCTCAGCAGTTTGGATGAACCGCAACGAAGACGATCTGAAATTTACAGTTACATGGTTGATAGCTGGTTTTGTGATGGACGTATTATGGAGTGGTGTTCAGTCACTTGCCTTCTATACGCCGTTACTTGAAAAAGTGACCGTGACACACTGGCAACGCGCGTTCTCCATGCGGGAGTTGGTGCGGACCAATCGTGTTTCAGGGATGGCGTATGAACCTGCCTGGCTCGCAGGACAAATCGTCACAGTCTATATGCCGGTATTTTTCGCTTCGCTTCTGACCCGTGTGCGAATGACGCATTTCAAATGGCTGGAAATTGTCCTGCTAGGTTTTTCGACATTGTTATTGCTTGCGACGTTTTCACGCGGTGGTTTGCTTATCGCCTTCGTTGCGTCTATTCTGACATTTCTTTTTGCGGGCCGCACAGAATTGCGTGCTATATCAAACTGGTTTATTTCGGGCTTTCGAAGTGGAGGTCAATGGATTCTGCGCGTTGGAGCTCTTGTTTTGATATTTGGAGCGCTCGCAGGTGCGGGAGTCTTTTTGAGCCAGAAGGGATATATCACGCGTCTCTTCAGTACACAAGCTGATAGCCTTGAAGAATTCATCATCAAGAATTCTGCAGGCGCGCGTGCCGCGTATACCTTTGGCGCGCTGGGTGCTTATGACGAGAGTCCCATAACGGGCGTAGGACTCGGTGCAAGCGGTCTTTATATCTACGACAATTTGCCTGATTGGTCAATGACCACCGTGCCGGAGATCGCACGCCAGTTGAGTCCTGAAAATCGTTTGTATCCTACTCCTAAAAATATGTATGCGCGTTTGCTGGCAGAAACAGGCTTATTTGGCTTCATCCTTTATTTTTCGTTTTTATTCTCCGTGCTTGGCGATTCGCTGATAGGTTTACAGGACAACAACTTGTTTATGCGTTACCTTGGCATCGCAGGTCTATTTTCGTTGATTGCCATTGCCCTGTATAATAATACCCAGGACTCTTTTGCTACGCCTAACATCTGGTTAATCCCTGGGGTGGTAGCCGGGATCATATCCCACACAAATGTTTCTGCTCAAACTGACATCACTTCGACACGGTGAGCCAAAAACCGAGACGAACCGTCAGTCCAAGCAGCAGTGTTGGGGGCGGGTGGCAATGACATGAGGAGAATAGATGATCATACTTTCGGTCGGAATGCCGCGCGCAGGTTCAGGTTGGCACTACAATCTCATACACGATCTCATGAGGACCTCCGGTGCGGTTGATACGCGGGATATTCGCGAGAGGTATCGATTACAGGCCATTCTGACGGAGGTCAACAATAACATCGGTGTGCTCTCTGCTCGCAGACTGGGACTGGTGGCTTTACCTGCGTTAGTAGGTAATACCTTTGTCATCAAAGCGCATGCTGGTCCTACATTGAATTCCCGCATCCTGCAAAACCTTGGCTTGCTCAGGGTCACGTACATTTATCGAGACCCGCGCGATGCTATGCTTTCTGCATTCGAATATGGTCAACGTGGGTTGCAAAGAGGCCGCCCGAATGCTTTTTCACATCTCACAGATTTTCGGAAGAGTCTTGATTTCATTATGGATTATGTGCGAATCTGGGACAAGTGGATGAAAGAGAAAAAAGTATTCGTTACTCGCTATGAAGACTTTCAGACAAATTATATTAACGAAACCACTCGATTGATAACGTTCCTCAAATTAAAAGGTGACAAGCCAGAGGTCCAAAAAGTGATCGAGGATTATCATCAGCCTGTAGTGGAAGATCAAAGGGGTCTGCATTTCAATAAGGGCAAAATCGGTCGTTTTCGTGAGTTCTATAGCGCAGAGGAACAGGCAATTCTAAAAGAAAAAATGGGCGCGTCTTTGCCGCGCATGGGATATGAGATCTAGCCTATCATATTTGTAACAATTGAATGTAATTGATCTAAATCTTTTTCGAGTATCATTGCATTATGCGCAGGTTTGAAACTCCCTATATCGCCGACTGGTTCGCCACTTCCTTGCGGTGGGTCGTGCTGGTTGGTTTGATTATCTCCCTATCTCTGCGCGGGGCGACGGTCGCCTCTCACGTCTGGTCTTTTGGTCTCCTGTTTATATGGAATGTTATTATGAGCCTGATGGCAGGCTTGAGCATCCGCATCAGCCGTTTTCATCGGCAAATCGTTCTGAGTGTAGACTTCCTGTTGGCCGCACTATTCTTCTGGCTGCAGGGCGGCCTGGACGGCGCATCCGCTTGGGTTGGGCTTTTCCCTATTCTTACCAGCGCTGTATATTTTGAAATGTGGGGCGCGTTCATCACGGCGGTTTTATTCACACTTTTGCAGTATGTTGTCTCCTTTGACTCGTTTTCAAACGGTTTTCCTTTGATGGTGTATAGCGGGCTTGCATTGACCTTGCTGATCGGTCTTGCAAGCGGACTCAGCGGGCGCTTTTTAATGAGACGTTTGCGTAGGGAGCGTCATCATCGTTTGGATGAAGAAGAGCGCCGCCGCCGTATGGAAAGCGAACGCCTGCGCGCCATCTATGAACTGACTTCTACGCTGACAGCGACTCTCAATTACAAACGCGTCCTCGATTCAGCACTTGACCTTGCATATACAGTTCTGGATCCCAATCCCGACCCTGAAGAGCCCAACAAAGACGAACGACTGGTAAGCGCTGTGTTCCTATTCAAGGGCAATGAATTGGAAGTCGGCTCGGCGCGGCGATTCACGAATTCAGACCTGCGTGCGACGTTACGTGGAAACGAGGGTATTCTTAAAAAAGTATTCGACGAAGGCGATGCAGCTCTCACGACAGATGTAGGCTATGACCCGGAGCTTGGGCGCATCATTGCATTAAGGTCATGCACAGTTGCTTATTGTTTCCCCCTGCGCAGTGGATTCAATATCTATGGCGCGATGCTGTTCGCCCATCCGGACCCGAGCTATTTCACACGGGAACGTCGAGGTTTACTGGACATCATCGGTAGGCAGGCGGTGATTGCTGTTCAGAATGCAAGCCTATACCAGAATCTTGTGGAGGAAAAGGAGCGCATGGTGGAAGTGCAGGAGGAAGCACGCAAGAAGTTGGCACGTGACTTGCATGATGGACCTACACAGTCTGTTGCTGCTATGGCGATGCGTATCAACCTTGCCCGCCGAATGATGGCAAAGGACGCGAACGCTGGGGTGGATGAACTGTTCAAGATCGAGGAGCTCGCGCATCGCACGACAAAAGAGATCCGGCACATGCTGTTTACGCTGCGCCCGCTCATCTTGGAGTCGCAAGGACTCACCGCCGCACTTGAAGCAATGGCAGAGAAGATGCGTGAGACATATACTCAAAATGTCATCATCAATGTGGATGAACAGGTCCTTGAAGATCTGGAGATGGGCAAGCAGGGTGTGATCTTTTATATTATTGAAGAGGCTGCGAACAATGCACGTAAACATGCCAACGCGCTGCACATCTGGGTGAGGCTCAGGTCATTTGAAACCGGGATTGCACTGCTCGAGATTGAGGACGACGGGTTGGGATTCGATGTGGAGGCCGTGAACAAATCCTACGATAAGCGCGGGAGTTTGGGGATGATCAACTTGCGCGAGCGTGCTGAGTTGGTTCACGGTTTGCTCCACATTGATTCTGCAATAGGGAAGGGGACGCGTGTGCAGGTTTATATTCCGCTTACTGAGGAAGCTGCGGATCGCCTACATCACGCGAAAATGTAAATGACACAGCAGACTCCTGATACTTTTATATACAAAGAGCAAGAATATGTTATTGCAGGGCTTAAAGGGGATGGTTTATTAAAGCCAATGGATTTCAATATAGTACCTGATGGATTCGCCACATCTTGTTACCGAGGTTATTTTTGCCAATACACCTGTCATAAGAATGCATTGTTTCTTACGGAGTTGTCAATTTTCAATGAGACAAGTCAACTTCCGAATATTCACAAGGTTGTTCCTAAAAGTATCCTAGATGTGTTTGCTCGATATCAAGGGTTGAAAATTCAATGTTCTTTTTCGGGTAGTTTGATAATTGTGAGAAATCCTGTTGATCCCGTTGGAATTTTGCCTAGCCCACTGGAGTTTGAAGAAGTGATAGAAGTCAATTTTGAGCAGGGGTGGCTTCAAAGTGAAAAAGATTATTCATCCCAAGTGCATACATTGAGACATATCATTGATGAGATTTGGAGTAAATTAGATGATCCGAGTGAGTTGACAGAGAAATTTTTAGACTGGATGTCTAAGCCTGAGCAACCACTGGATGAGGATATGAGAAAGATTAAGAAATATTTTGATGAAAGAGACAGACTCGAGTGGTCTTTTGTAGAAGGCTATGAACAGCAACCTCCCATTTCTAGCTAGAGGTAAATCCTTATTACGAGCGAAATATTTCGAACAGAATTAATTTTCCCTTCATCACCGCCTTTGCCCGATGGCTGAGGCGGTTTTTTTCTTTCATAGATAGTTCCGCCATCGTTTTCCCCAAATCTTTTAAGAGAAAAATGGGATCATAACCAAAGCCACCCATGCCGCGTTCTTCGGGGATAATCTCGCCTTTGCAGGTAGCTTCAAATATCTGGAGTGCTGGAGCTTGCTCCTGCACCTCCAAGCGGCGAGCCGCTTGACTCCAGAGGGACTTTGGAATTGCAATCGCAATTGTGGCACGGAATCGCGCGGTCCAGGGGCGAGGTTTGTCTTGCAGGTTTTGTAAAAGATATAAACGACGATCCTTGTCTGTCAACTCCCCTCCAACTCCCCCCATCCCGCTCAGGCGGGATGGGGGGAGAGCAAGAGGAGGGCCATAGCGCGCGGAATACAAACCCGGCGCGCCACTTAACACATCGACTTCGAGTCCCGAATCATCAGCCAGGGAAACAAGATGGCTTGCTTTTGCAAAGGCAGTAGCTTTTTTGCTTGCATTCTCTGCATATGTTTTTCCATCTTCGACAACATCAAGCTCGAGATTGATCTGCGATGGTGTGACAAGTTCAACTTTTATGTCTTTGAGCAGGTCTTGCAATTCTTTTATTTTGCCTTTGTTGTTCGTTGCGATGAGTAGTTTGTTCATTTGTAATGAGCACCAACTATGCTCGGCGAGTTCGCCGCCTTGAAAAGCCGAAGGTAAACGGCGGCTCAAGCATTTTAAGGACTCCCAAAATCCACAGTGTAATATCCACCATGTGCAGTATCTGCTTTATAGGCATAACCTACACCCATCTCTACGGAATTTGGATTGAGTATGGCATTGCGGTGGATTTGGTCATTCATCCACCAATCGAACGCGGTTTGTGGATAACCACTTCCGTAAATGATTTCTTCCGAATAAGACCCGCTGTACCCTGCTGCTGCAACTCGCTCCTGGAGAGTCGAACTATCCGAACCTGTGTGGCTGAGCAAACCGTGACAGGCCATGTCGATGCTATGGCCTTGCGCGGCGAAGGCGAGTTGCGGATTGACCGAAAGTGCAGATAGTCCGTTTTGAGCGCGGGCGTTGTTGATCAGTGAGGCAATTTCATTGAGATAAGATGAGCTGCTTGTGTAATCGCAACTTGCAGGTCCGCTTGGTTGAGATATAGCGGTACCACCTGATACGGTTGGAACAGGTCCGCTGTTTGATGCTGTGGCATTGCCAATCAGGATCTTGACCCAAAACGAACTTTCTGTACCAATTGCTAACGTTTCACCATCTGCGTTCTTCAACTCATAAAATCCTGTATACGATCCATCAATTGAGGGAGCGGTGAGTTCAACAGAAACATCAACGGTCTTGCCCGCTTCTGTCTGTGGGACAGGTGCCGAATCCGGTGTTTCCATCCGGTCGCCGGCTACAAACGCGATGGTGTACCCACTCCAATTGCATTTACCTGTGTTCATGAGCCGCCAAGTCTTTGTGAATTTCTCTCCGTGCGTCATGAGTGTGTTATCTGGAACTGTCACATCTTCGAGCAAGACCGCGCTATCTTTACAGGATGCCCCGGCTGTAGATGGTGTGCCTCCGGGAGTGAGAGTAGTCGCTGGATCGGGTGTTTCCGTGGGTGGGATATCTGTCGGCAGGGATAAGCCCGGTCGTGTCGGCGGGAGGGTGGAGGTCACGAAAAGAGGCGCCTCAGGGGCAGGAGTCTCTTCCGAGACCTTAACGCAAGCACTGATACTAAGACCCGCGATTAACAGGATAATCCAAATCTTATTCATGTGGGAATTGTACTTTGAAAGTATTGGGTCAGAATAAGCGAACTAACGGGTGGATGGCGCGGCAAATACGACCACGTAGTAACCGAAATTATCAAAGAAGGCGTATCCCACACCAATTTCGGTGTAGACCGTGCTCAGCAGATTCAGGTTATGCCGTACATCGGTCTTGTCATTGATCCACCATTCTACAACGCCCGGCCCACTTAACGGAGGATAGCTCCCATAGACATTTTCTGTGACCGATGCAGCTTCGTAGCCACTGGTCTTTACCCGTGTCGGTGGGGTAGATTTGTCCGAGCCAGTGTGGCCGAAGAGTCTGTTGCAAGCTATATCGTTCGCGTGTGCCTGCGCGGCGCGTGTCAACCGTATATTCAGTGTGTAGTCAGGCAGGCCGTTTTGTGCACGGTACGCATTAATGGCATTAAACGTTTCGGTCAATTTGGCTGAGTCGGTGGAGGAGGAACAGGTTGCTTCAGCGAAACCAGAATCGCTTTCGATAGTAACACTAATGCTTGTGCCGGTGATTGAACTGCCTGTCGTGTCCGGCGTGCTGGTTGCGGTCGCGGTGACAGTATTCGTTACATTAATGATCACCCACAGTCGAGAATCATTATCGATTTGCATAATCAAGCCTGCCGGGTTTTTAATGACAAAATTTCCTCGGTGAGTCCCGACCGTGTTGGTTGCCCTTAAGTCTACTGAAATATCAAGCTCTTGGCCAGGCTGCGTGACGTTCAAAGGTACCGGAGCGGGCGCGCCCATATCCTCATCTGAGTAATGAGTCAATGTGTAGCCCGATCCCCAAACGCATGTGCCAGTATTACGAATACGCCATGTCTTTGTAAAGACCGTTCCTCCAGTAATGTTGCTATTATCAGGAATTGTCACATCTGCGACAAATGCCGCGAGATTAGTGCAATCCGCCGCATTGGTAGGCTGTGGCAGGGCAGGAGTAAAAGTTGTCGTTGGCAGCACTGCTGAAGTCTCAGCGAGGGATGTATTCGTCAAAAGCGGGGTACCTACAGAAGTATTTGTGGCGGCAGGTGCTTGGGTCGTTGGGGGTGGCGACGTCTCACTTGATAGTGGCTGGAAGGTTGGCGCTGGAGTCTGCCCTGTGCAGGCACAAAGGAGCATACCCACGAAACTAATAACAATAAACGATTTCTCAGTCATCCTCATATCTCCACGTCAAAACATCATCATCTGTGATTTGGATTTTTCAAGCGGATCACTGGCGATCTGTTCTTCAAAGGTTTCACGCGTCAGCACCGGGACCTCAACCAGCGTGCGCAGCAAACGATATTTTACAAGTTGATATTTTTTCAGACGCGCGGCCAAGGACGGATCACGCTGCTTTTTGTACTCGGCGAGCGAGGCCCTCCCACCTGGGATGACGATCACTGTCTGCTCAGGAGGATAGGGCGTTTCAGTGATGGCGCGCCCAACCAGCGCGGAGGCGAGAACATAAAATGCATAGTCTACTTTGTTGTGGTCTTCCCACAGATAATTCTTTTCCTGCTTACGTGTAGAATAACCTAATCGTTTACCGATTGCTTCGATCATGGCAGTGATCGTAATGAGCTCATTACGCCGCACGGCAGCGACATCTTCACCGCGCAATTTCCATGCCGCGCCTTCTTTTTCTGCGTAGGAATCCAGCACGGAATAAATCATCGCCTTGGAAGGCGTGAGCAAACCTGGAAAACGCGGATAGAGGTCTTCTTCGATCTCGAGGAAAATCCTGTTCGGATTCTTTTGCAAAAATGTAACAATGGCAACTTCGACGCGATCGGAGAGGGAATCCCCTTGAATAGTGTCCTTCGTCTGCGTGGCGCTTACAGCGCCACTCCGCTCAGGACGAACAGCTAGTCCCCATAAACCTGTATCCACACTTTCGCCCGTTGAATAGTGAACAAAACGGTTATCTTCGGATACAGCGGTCTGTATCAATGAATGTGTTGAGCGCAACGCTTCATCGAATTCCTGATCCTTTTGTTTGAGCATATGCGACTCTGTGAGCGCGATCATCCCTGCCGCATGCACATGGAAGTAACTGGCAGGTTCACCGCGTTCCGTCAAGTGCGAGTGAATGGACTTTCTTACATCTTCGAAGTTCGCTTCGTTTGCCTCGCGCTTCAGATGCTCGCCGCGCCTCCATAAAAGTTGTATTGGATCATGTTCGGTACGCAAAGCAAGGCTTTGCAAATCAAAGCCTGCCGCGCCTGCGGCCGTGAGTGAAGATGTCAAAAAAGAGGGTTCGGGTTCAGAAAGCAATCCGAAAAATTGAGTGCCAAGTGGTAGCAACTCAAATAAATGCGTGAACGCAGCGTTCAGTGCGGTCGCGTTCCAGGCCCAGTCGTAACGGCGCCTTCGCAACGCAAGCTTATAGGGTTCCACGGCTTCGCGTCCCCATATCCAACCGGCCCATAACGCAGATAACGTCCAGAATGCCTGATTTGGACGGGGCAATGACCCAATGACGGCAGCAATCGGTATCTCCTTTTTGACCTCATGCGCGAGATCTCTAAGACGACCTTCGTAAATGCAGATGCCACCGCTCGTTGGGAGCTTGTCTGGCCAGGATTCACAAACTACACTGGAGGCTGTTTCCGTCCATAAGTTTAATCCACGCTCGAGCTGCATCCACAAGTTGTGCTCGCGGAATTGATTCGGGATGTTAAGTTGTTTGGGGCGACGTCGTTCAGCAGGATGACTCCATAACGTGTTACCCGCGTCACACGCGACAAGGAGGAGTGCATTGAATGCTCTGCGGCGTTCTGGAGAGAGATTTAAACTATCAAGACGATTGATGATGGTCGTCAGCACATACAATGGACGCGGCAAATAGAATTCTATGGCTTCTTCTGCAAAGACACGATCATCATCATCTAGCTTAACAACTCTCTCGAAGGCGCGAGAGCGATGCAAACTGTCAGTTGATGCAATCTTTTTTGCACGCTCTATATCGTCCTTGGTTACAGCATACTCTCCTGAATCCTCACAATGCGGACAAGTATAAATGCGGGCATAGGGTGCAGCTTCAGCTTTCCGCCAGAGAAATGATTCGGCTTGGATCTCTCGTCTACATGTTTCGCAGGTTGTCAAATACAGCGATTGAAGATGCGCGCCAAGTCTCTCCTCTCCCTTTTTTGCGGCCGATAAGTCAGCCATCGCGGCCTTGAAATCTGACTCCGGCGACGGGTGGGCAGCCATCTCGAGAAGAAAGCGCGTAATAGGGTTGTTGACCGTTACCAGCACGCGGTACCCGGCGCGCGCGGCTTCGAGCACCAATCTGGGAGAGAATCCAAATGGATCCAGCAACCAGGCCGAGGCTGGCGCGTGGGGCAGAAGCCAGGAAGAGATTACTCCAGCTTCCAGCGGCGGCATGAATCGTGAGAGCGGACCTGGCTCCGGCGGACCTAATCCTGGGATATAAGGTTGGAGATCCATTGCACTTTAAGTATACTTCCCCCAATGTTTTCGCGCTGAACAAAGCCACTGTTTGCTGTTGCATAGACGAAGCACGATGTTATTATGGAATTTGCCCCAGTGTTGGCGAACACATAATATCGTAGTATTCGAGTTCGATCGCTTTATTTTGCTGTGCATATGCCGCGGCATCATCGCCAATGTTGCGAACAGCATCAAGATTTGACTGCACCTGATAAGGCCAATAACGCGGCAACACCATGCGCGGGTCATTGACGTAACCCTCAGGGAGAAAAGCTGGCCGTGCAGGGTCGGCTTTGTCTGCAAGTGGAACCCAATTGTACATAATGGGGCCGCGCGGATTAATTGTGAAACCAAGACGATAGCCATATTGCCGGGCAAGTTGTACGGGGCGAGTACCAAACCCGCCGCCCGGCCAGATGATTGCTAGGGGCGTTTTATTGAAGTTTGTTTGAAGGTCGCTGATCGATTTTTCAAACTCGGTTTTGATAAATTCATCGGTCGAAGCATCGCCCATATTAATGTTGTGGATATAGCCATGCGATTGGTGGTCCACCCAGCCTTCGGCTTCCAGGGCAATATTATCTTCGAGACTTAGCGCACGCGGTCCATCCTCGAAGCTAATCCAGCCATTGACAACGGGCCAACCCCATTGATCGTGATAGGGGCGGAAGTGATCATTGAAATAGGCACCTCGATGGCGATCGTCCGAAATGAGCAGGACCGACCGAGGCGGGATCTTCGAGTTGTGGTCTATAAAATCGGCCATTTGTGTGGCATTGATTGCTTCAAAGCCCTGTTCTTTTAAGTCGTTTATCAGTCGATTGAAATCCTGCACGCTGATATCGTTTACGTCGGTGGCTTTCTCCTTATCCACACCATGGAACATAATTACCATGACGACTGTCCCGGGAGCCGCGTTGTTAGAATTCCATTTATCGTGGAGGTATTGGCATGTATCCTCGATATAGGTGTGCGGTCTATCCAGCAGATTGAGTTGACTTGCAATGAAAATAGATGGGAGCGTGGGTGGCGTGCGGACTGCAGTTGGCGGTGGAATAGGCGTTTCACTTGGGAGGGGAGTAGCGCTAGGTTGTAATTGTGCAAATGCAGTTTCTACCGCTCGCGTGAGCGCAGCACTCATATTGGGTGTGGCAGGAGAAGCCTGGGGTGTGCATGCGGTCAAGATAAGCGTGAACAAGCCAAGGCTTCGAAAGAGGCGGATGAATTTTTGCATAGGATGTAAACCCTCACCCAACCCCTCTCCCATTTTGGGAGTTAGGCAAAGGAGAGGACTATTTGTTGCTGTTGCCCTTGATAAACGCTTCCACTTTTTCGCGGCAGATATCATCACGGAATTGTTTGGGCGGGGTCTTGAAGAAGTAGGATGATGGTCCAATAACCTTATCAGTTCATGGTTAATTGGAGAAACCTTTAGAGTTTTGAACTGATAATTACAACGAATTGCTTATTCTTTTATAGGGTCGGTGTTGTATAATCGATGCGATGACAACTACCGAACGTATTGACCATTTGGAACGATTACTGGAAGTCGTAAGGGGGCTCACCACAGCACCCGACCTTGAAGCATTTTTACAATCCATTATCAGCGAAGCAACCGAGCTAACCAATAGCGAACTCGCGTCTATCCTCGAATACGATGAAACTGCAGAGGAATTACGCTTCCTCGCCATGCAGTGGTTCCAGCGTGATGTGCTCCGACCCTTGGGTGTTCCGTTGGAAGATAGCGCGGCTGGCTGGGTTTATCGCAAGGGTCAGCCCTTGATCATTCAGGATGTGAAAGTTGATAAACGTCATTTCAAGGTGATCGACCGCGTGACAAATCACACTACTCATTCCTTAGCAGCCGTGCCGTTAATGGTTCGCGGCGAAGTGGTCGGTGTGCTGGAAGCCCTCAACAAAAAGGACGACGCACATTATACCGAAGAAGACCTCACTATTCTAGCGACACTTGGTGCTCTGGCCGCTCAAGCCATGCAGAATGCGACTCTACAACGAAAGGTCAAAGCTGCCAGTATTGAACTTGCCGAACTGGAGCGCCTCAAAACGGACTTTGTCGCGATCGCGTCACACGAGCTTCGGACTCCCCTGGGGTTGATTCTCGGTCATGCGACATTCCTGCGCGAACTGATTGGCGCAGAATATGGCGAACAACTGGATACCATTATCCGCAATGCGACCAAGCTCAAGGATATTGTTGAGAATCTCTCAGATGTTGATAACATCCAAAATGGTGCAGCGCGCGTTCGAAGTCACAAGGTCTCACTTGCAAAAATTGCTGAAGATGTGATCCTGTCGTTTCAGGACGAGGCGAATTCGAGGAACGTTGCACTGAAATTGGAGAAAGACGAATCTCCTTATGAGATCGAAGCAGATGGTGTCAAGATCAGCATTGCATTGAGCAACATCATAAAGAACGCCATCCAGTTCACAGATTCGGGCGGCAGGGTCACAGTTAAATTGGAAGAAGATTCGGGTTATTTCAAAGTGACTGTGATGGATAATGGAATTGGGATTCCCACCAGAGATCTGCCCCGCGTATTCGAACGATTCTTCCAGGTCGAGACGCACCTTACCCGACGTTATGGTGGCATGGGGTTAGGGCTTGCCGTTGCGAAAGCAATGATCGAACTGCATGGCGGGCGCATTTGGGCTGAAAGTGAAGTGGGGAGAGGAAGTACGTTTACTTTTTTGTTGCCGATGAATCAAATACATGGACAGGCATCTTCGTCGGGTCCTTTTATTGAGTAATAAAAGCTCGAATAAAATCGCTGCTGAGACGTATCCGCTGCTTGGGCGGATTTTTTATTTCATATTGTCCAAATTAATCGAGCGCTACTCAAAGCAGGTTTCTTAGCTACTATTGTCGCTTTCTTCATCCACTCTCGCTTTTGCTCTGTTTCGATAAGGCCGATTATCTATCTTATAATTGCGCAACGATGGATCTCAATTTTCTTGTTTTTGGTCAATTGACGCGCGAATATCTTTTACCTCCCGTGGGTCCGCCTCGGCTGGATGCTATAGGTGGTAGTCTGTTTTATGGGGCAGGGGGTCTTGGAGTATGGGCATCAGGTATTGGCTTGGTGGGACGCGTCGGGAACGATTACCCGCGCCAGTGGCTCAACGAATGTAAATCGCGCGGGCTGGATACACGCGGTATTCGTATCCTGCAGAAGGATTTGGATGTGCGCGAGTTCCTCTCATACAATGAGTCGTTTGAAGTGAGTCGCATTAATCCTGTTACGCATTTTGCGCGCCGCGAGATGACGTTTCCCAAATCCCTGCTAGGATATCAGCCCTTCGACGAAAAAAAAGTCGATGAAGACCGCGCACTGATCGTTACAGACATTCCCAGCGAATATCTGACTGCTCGAGCCGCGCTGATCTGTTCCATGGGGCTGGTCACGCAGACACAGCTAATCGCAGGACTCAAACGCGGGTCAGTGCATACGTTTGTCCTGGATCCCTCTCCTACCACCATGACGCCCACTGCGCGGCGCGCATTGCCCGCCCTCCTGAACGGTGTAACAGCCTTTCTGCCGTCACTGGAGGAGTTGAAAAATTTATTCTGGGGTGAGACCCATGATCCCTGGCAAATGGCTCAGGCCGTTTCAGTATATGGCTGTGAATATGTGGTTATCAAGTGCGGCGCGCGCGGCCAATTGTTGTACGATGTGGATACCAAACGCAAATGGGAGATTCCTGCTTATCCCGCGCGGCTGGCTGACCCCACTGGCGCAGGGGACGCTTTCAACGGCGGTTTTATAGCTGGCTATTGCAGAAATTATGACCCGATTGAAGGTGTGTTGTATGGGAACATTTCTGCTTCGTTGAAATTAGAGGGCAGTGGCCCGTTCTATCCAATGGATGTGTTGCCTGGGCTTGGAGAGGCGCGGTTGAATGTGTTAAAAGATATGGTACGAGAAGTGTAATCAGGCTGCGCGCTGAAGGACAGTGCTCTCTTGTCCTGGAGACGAAGCGCGATACATAATAGGTAATTTGTATTTAGAGACATCTCACTTGTGTAAAGTACAAGGATTAGAGACTGGAGATTGTTCCTGTGATATGAATGAATTGATAAAACGGGTCATTGATCTTGCTATAGATATTCAACAGATTCCTGCACCGACATTTGAGGAGAGAAAGAGAGCGGAATTTGTCAGTGAGATGTTCCTACGTGAAAAATTGGCGGATGTCTCCGTTGATGAAATAGGCAACGTGTTTGGTCGTCTTAAGACGAAGGGCAGGAAAAAACCTTTGATCGTTTCGGCGCATTTAGATACTGTTTTTCCGCGCGAAACGAACTTGGGTGGAAGGCCCCAGGGAGGCAAAGTGTATGGTCCTGGCATAGGAGATAACTCGATTGGCGTCGCCGCGCTGGTTGGCTTGAATTGGATGTTGCGCGAGGAAAGCATTCACCCAGGCGGCGACATCTGGTTCGTGGCAAATGTTTGCGAAGAAGGTCTTGGTGACCTGCGTGGCATGAAAGAAGTGGTGGATCGTTTTGGAGCGAATGTACAAGCCTATCTTGTCCTTGAAGGATTGGCACTGGGACACATCTATCATCGCGCAGTAGGAGTCAAACGTTATCGTGTCACAGCACAGACCCCTGGCGGGCATTCGTGGTCAGACTACGGCAAGCCATCGGCAGTCCATGAATTAGCGAAACTGGTCGTGCAATTGGCATCCATTGATTTGCCAAAGCAACCGCGCACAACAATGAATGTAGGGAAGATATCAGGTGGAACATCAGTGAATGTTATTGCATCGGAAGCAACACTCGATCTGGATTTGCGCTCAGAAGATCAGGGAGCCTTGACGGAGTTGGTATCGGCCGCGGAGATGTTGATCCATAACGCTAACAAGCCAAATGTCGCTGTTTACGCAGATGTGATCGGTCAACGTCCCGCGGGAGAGATATCTGCGCGTCATCCGCTAGTTAGGCTGGCGAAAGATTGTTTGCATGAACAGGACTTAGACGCGGGACTCATCTCAGGCTCCACAGATGCGAATGTGCCGCTTAGCAGAGGCTATCCCGCGCTTGTGCTGGGTGTGACAACAGGTGGTAATGCCCATACAATGAATGAATATATCCATACGGCACCTGTTGAAAAGGGGATGAGGCAGTTGATGAGATTTGTAGAAAGATTGTGGGAATAATCTGGTAATGACCGCTATACTTTCTGATACCAGGACGTAGATTTCAGCCTAGAGTTTTATGTGATTCCATGTTGGAACCGCGTGAGTAGCTATTCGGTACTATTTAGAACGATTTCCGGAACTTTCGAATTAGGGACATCGTCACATCTCTGCACAACATTGGAAAAGAGGTTATTCAGTTCTCTAGTCCCGAGAAAAACTTTACCTATAATGTTCTACTCCCAAATGGAATCTACTATGTCTATGCCTGGGCACCAGGCTATAACTTGCACGGTGCCTATGTAAATCCCAATCTCACAATGAAGACCTTCGTAGTCAACGTAACAGATTGGAGTCCGTACCCTCACAGTTACGGGCAATAAATGAAAGGGCGACCCATAAACATGGGCCGCCTTTTTTGTTTCTCGTTATCACCTTGGGTGTGTTAGATGCTTCTCTGGTTGGCTGCGCGTCGTCTCAGAATTAACCCGGCTCCTGCTACGATCAAAAGTGATGCTAATGCTCCCACCACATAATAGGTTTGCTGTGGAATAGATGGAGTGGCAACGGAAGGAACAGAAGCCGGCTGGCTTGCAGGTTGCTCTTCGCTCTTTGCGGGTTCAATCACCGGTGCAACTACGGCTGGCGCAGCAATGACTGCGGGCTGGATCGTAATTTTGTTGGCAGTCATTAGATTGCGAAGCGCGCTTTCAGCCTGCGGACGCATCTGTGCCCATTCATCAACAGGCTGCAGCGTTTCACCGTTAAGCCGGCCCGTGTAATGCACGTAACCTGGCTCGCCATCTTCGGCCGGGAAGTAGACCATCTCAACCATCGGAACCAATTTGCCGTCCAGGTTCAGATGGGCCACAATGTTATAGCCCTGCCCGAGATTCTCCGGTGGTTTCACAAACTTGGCCTGATCAAAAAACCCGGACTGTTCCAAATTCATCATGTCATCATGATCACTCAGAGACACTTCCCCTTTGATGCCGGGACCCGAAATCGTCAGCAAACCAAGTTCTTTGGCAAACACGACTGTTGACGGGATGGCTAAAAGGGCGATCAGCAGAATGAAAAACCAAATACTTTTTCTGTTCATTTTTACTCTCTTTCTTTGAGTTTGGGTACCGCTCGTTTGGCGGCGTTTAATATGTCTACAAGATGTACACCCCTTGGAATGCTTAGGTTCCATAAATTCTTTTTAAGGTGAAATAAGTTTGTATAACCTGCCACTTTCCCCCACGGGACCAACACCCGGGTCTTTTGTCAACAGATACAGCTCTCCCTGTTTATCCTCTCCGATACCGAGCAACTGGCCGATTCCCATCTGATTGGAAGTTTCGACCTCAATTTCTGTGATATCCCACAAGCCTGCACCGAGGGTGGGAGGATGAGCAACGAATAAATGTCCGTTTCCGCGCCCCCAATCTCCAAATACATAGCCCTCATATAGGAATGAGAGTGTTTCGCCGCGATATATTGCTCCGCCAATGATCGCGGATAAATCATTCTGGTGCGCATAAGCAATAGTTGGATTAATGAACCCGTCCGTTGGACAACGCTCAAGGGATTGGTTCCAATTTTGCGCGTTGAAACATTGAGTTCCTTCGCGAATCGGCCAGCCATAGTTCCCACCTTTTTCTACCAGATTGACTTCCTCCATCATCGCCTGACCGACATCCACCACGAACAGACGCGGCTCTTTGTTATCGGTATCAAATGAGAAGCGATATGGATTCCGCAACCCATAAGCATAGACCTCGGGCCTGCCTCCGCCAGCAACAAACGGATTATCAGGTGGAATAGCATAAACATCTCCACCTTCACCAGTTTCATTTACATCAATTCGCAGGATCTTTCCAAGTAGAGAGAATGTATCCTGCGCGTATTGTCCCGCTTCCTCTGCCGGGTTGCGGACACTATCCCCCGTGGCAATATACAAGTATCCATCCGGACCAAAGGCAATGTGACCCGCTTCATAGTTGTAGCCAGGTTTATCAATGGCAAGCAGCACTCTTTCGGATGTCGGATCTGCTTGATTAACATCATTACTAGAAACTGTAAATTCAGAAATATAGGTCGTGTGATCCCATTCCCTTGCAGATAGACCCGCGCGCAGCTGGCCGCTATAAGAAACATAAAAGAGGCGGTTCCTTGCAAAGTCAGGATGAAATGCCAGGCCAAGTAAACCGCGTTCATCATAAAAGGCATTCAACTCTACGATCTGTGTTCGCAAATCGAGAAAAGGTCTTTCGATTCTTTTTCCGTCAAAAACAATCCAGATAATCCCCACTTGGTCTACAACAAAAAGATGGTCACTCCAATCTGGAGGAGTGACCAAGGCAACCGGGGAAGTAAATCCGTCGGCGATCAATTCCAAACGGACCTTTGGTGGGATATTCTCTCGTATATTACATCCATTTAGAATAAACAAGCTCCCAATGATGAACGATGTGAAATTTCCAAAGACTTTCATTTCTTGGCAAAATGCTTATATTTCGCAGGAATAAAGTATTGTTTCCATCTCTTGCGGAGTCAACCCGCCATGATGACCATAAAACTTCATCTCGAATTTATCCTTCTCATACCACCACACGGATTCATAGCGATACGGCAGGATGACCAGATTCCCTGCGCGCTCGCGAAAACGAGACGACACTTCCGGGCCAAAATATCCATCGTTGATCAGGGACTCGGTTTTCACGACATCTGCTTTGCCCTCAAGCCGCGCTGCAAGAAAGGATTGAGCATCCTCCAATAGATCATCCTTGATATAAAGGAACATATCGCGAGCTGAACCCGCAGGGACAAGCGATTTTCCTTTGCGATTTGTTTTGATGAAACGCTCAAAACCGATGAAGGCTGGTCCAGTATTCAAATACGTTGTTGTTTTTGGGTCCACTTCAGACGCGCCATGATCGGCTGTCATTAGGAAGAGAATCCTCTTCTTCCCTGTGAAGATGCGCTCAAAATAATGCTCCATAATCAACAGGAATGTCTCGATCTCAGTTTCAGTTTGTAAAGAGGTAGGGCCATACTCATGACAAAGCGCGTCGATTTTGTCGAAATACAGATGAACGTATACCTTGCTGGTCTCTTTCTCCAACAATAGACCCAAATTAACAAAGGCCTCTGAAAGCGTCTTGAATGAGCGTACCTCCGCATCTGCCATTACATTATTTGAAAATGTAGATGGCGTGTATTCACGCATGCCAAATACATAGGGTTTGACACCCATCTTTTTCAATTCAGGATAAAAAATCCCACGCGGGTATAAAAGAGGGGCATGGATCCCTGAAGACTTTAAGTCTTCACGATATTGTGAGCCCGCATAAGAAAATAATAAGGGCGCGATGATCGCATCCAGTTGTGGCTCATAGTAATACCACTCATATATGCCGCTTTGACCCACAGGTACACCTGTATGAATCGTCGTCAAATGCGCGGCGGTTGTAGAGGGAAATTGCGAGATCAATTTTTCGATTTTGCCATGTTTAGCAATGCGTTTGATAAAGGGGGCCTCTTGAAAACGCTCGAAGAACCGCCAGCCGAATGCATCCACCAAGAACAAAACGATAGCATCGTATTTACCTGAGGCCAAGGAAGTCATTATTCGATCAGGAATTCCTGCAAAGCCACTTGAGTCATATCGAGGTTTGATGAATTCCCGGTTCAGGCTTGCTTTCCCAACATGAATTTGCGGCATGCCACCTAATCTCTGTTGAAAGACATAAATTGAATGAATTAGCGAATGCGGTATTTCTTCTGATCTACGATTAGAAGTGATCTGCGTAATTTATCCGCTTCTATGTTGTTCAACAAATGTTCCAAGACTTTATGCACTTTGGTTCATTGGGATTTGCCGTGATAGCCCAGCAAATATAGGTAATGCGACATTAATGTCGCCCTACATCTGGCGGTTGATCACGGCAATTCCGGGAGAGCCTGCACTTTGTTTGCATTGCGCGGACGTATTTTTGCTACAATAATTCCTTTGTGGGATTTTGGTGTGTAACGACGGATATTGCTGAAGTCCATGTCAATGGTAATTAAAACTCGCTCATGCATAGTTGCATAAGCGAGTATGTCTTCATCAGATTTGCCCGCCAGTCCCGCCTCTTGGGCTGTGAGTACATCATGTCCCCAGGATCTGAGTAAGGCAACAGTTACTTTGTAAACACATTCATCTGCAAAAATATTCATGCCGCCAGAGGTTTTTCATCTACAAAGTAAATGTCTTCGCCATCAACCACTGCGCGTGCATATTCCAAGCAAGCTTTAATGTCTTGCTCCTCAAGTTGAGGATAATAATCTGTGATCACCTGCTGGAAAGTCAAACCATCTTCGATGAGTTCAAGGATCATTGTTACGGCAATGCGCGTCCCACGAATACATGGCTTGCCGCCGTAAATATTGGGGTCAATTGTTATCCGATCTACAGTCATATTGTTATTATACTCATTTTCACATCATGAGTCGCGCGGCTCTCCGTCCAATCTCCACTGCGAAATTCGTACCGCGATCCCAGGGATAGACCTGGCTCATCGAAGCAAAGTACAATCCCTCGATTGGTGTTTGGATGGCTGGAATATTCTTTGAATGATTGACTAGTGGCACGGGTTGAGCATAATTTGTCTTGTTGACCCAAATCTTCTTCACCCAATCACGCGAAAACTCAGGGTTGAATCTTTTCAACGCAGACATGAATCGCTCGAGCAATTGTTCGTCGCTCATCGAAAAATATTCATGTCCCACTTCCAGATAATCTCCCGCATACACAATGTGATCGCCGCCGAAATGTTCCTTCGATACAAAATTCGTATGCTCCACCAGCGCCAGCATTGGATAGCCCGCATCCTTGGGCAGGTTGAACCAGTAATATCCCTCTTTCGATAACTGATGTTTGAGCGATAACACCATCACTACCGCGCCCATGGATTTCAATTCGAGCAGTCCCTTCAAATAGTTTTCCGGAAGATCAGGCGCAAACTTTGCCATGAGGTTTGGAGATGTGGTGACAAGTGCCTTATCAAAAGAATCGATAATTCCTCCCGCGTCAATCAATAAACCCTTTTCCCTTTGGCTCTGCTCAGGACGAGCCTGATTCCGCTTAATGAACTTAACCTGTGTCCCCAGCCGAATCTCGACTCCCATGTCACGCAGTTTCTCCGCGAACAAATCGGCGAATTTTTGAAAGCCGCCTTCGAACGTTCCTAGGCGCGTGGTCCGTGCTTTGAGACGCGCCCACATCCACGCCATGTTCACATCCTTATAGAAGGGACCGAACTTCCCGACCAGTAGTGGCTTCCACATTTTTTCATAGACTTCGCTGCCCGCGTATTTTCGCATCCACTCATCTGCAGTGTATTGTTCCAGGCTCTTCCAGTCGTTTGTTAGACGGAGATAGAGGCCGACGAAACCGAACCTGATTTTATTGAGACCAAAGCCAAGGCCTGGAAAGAGAAGCGCCTTCAGGATCGAGTCAAATGGATACCATTTTCCGTTGTGTAATAAAACCGTATAGGGACGTGGGAAAATGACTTTGTCCTTGAATCCTAATTCCTCGATCAGTCCCAGCATGGAACTATCAGATTGAAACCAGTGATGATAGAACTTTTCAACAGACCAATCCCAGTGTGGCTCTTTGAATCCGCTTGCCAGCCCACCCACGTAATTGGCTGATTCATAAATGATAACTTCATGCCCAGCGTTGCGCAGATCGTAGGCGGCGGCCATGCCACCGAAACCCGCGCCAATAATCGCGATTTTCATTTACTCTCCATGTAGAACTGACTGTCACCTTTAAGGTGACAGTCACTTCATTTCCTTTGTTCCAATCTTGTCGCTAGGATCCTTAATCTGCCCCACTCCTGCCGAACAACATAAATCATGGCAAGAGTCTGCAGCCAGCGTGCTTCACAGTTCGGATAGTCCGCAAGCTGCTCAAAGACTTCCATCGCTTTTTCGTCGGTACGCCGGGCTTTCGAGTATTCAGTTGCAAGTTGTTTTAAATAGTCTTCTTTCTTTTTCTTCAGATCATTTACTTGCGCCAGTTTGATGCGGGCTTCTTCGACTTTATCGTTGACACGAGCGATTGCCACTTCCAATTCGTCTATGGTGAAAGGCTTGATCAAATATTCCTGCACGCCAAGAGATATGGCCGTACGCAGGGTTGTTGTATCTTTTTCAGCGGAGATAATGATGCAGCCTGTATCTGGATGAATCTGTACGATATTCTTGAATGCGGTCAATCCATCCATCTCCGGCATGTTGATATCGAGCAGGACAATATCTGGGTGATGCTCTTTCGCCAGTTGGACAGCCTGAAGACCATTTGCAGCAATGGCGACCACTTCCACATTATCTATCGTTGCCAGCATCAGGCGGGTATTGCGACGCGTCTCTTGAACGTCATCGGCGATGAGTACCCTCGATTTTCTTTTGAGGTTTATGGTTTGTGTCATGTGAATACCTGCACCTTACCTAATGCAAATCTATGTAGACCGGAGCTTAAGTATAACTCAGGCTCGCTGGGCAGATCACAACTTTTCCGTTTCGGTTCTCAGTGAATCGCTCCACCTAATACCTTCATGTGCGAGATAATACGCTCCCAGCAATGTGATCGGCAGCCACAGCGCGACATGCAGGACGAGCGTATATCCGGCCGCAATGGAATGCTCCACACCATAAGCGGTTAACACGGCAATGCCCGGTGCATCGAATGTGCCAATGTACCCTGGCGCGGAGGGAATCGTCGTCGCGAGATTGACAATTCCATTCATAAGCATCAGAACAAAGAAAGAAACGCTGAAATTAAAGGCATGCATCACGAACCAGTATTTACCCGTCTCCAATAGCCAGATGATGACCGAGGTAAAAAACACCATGAGCACGTTGAATGGAGACCGCAGGGATGCAAGTCCAGCTAGAAACCGGTGGGTCATATTGGTAAGTCTTTTATGCAGCCGTCTTGGCGCAAAATGATCCAAAAGCCATAGTGCCACCTTAATTGTTATTTGGGGAAGCATAGCGGCTACTAAGAATAGGACCAAAGCACCTAGGAAGACTCCTGTTCCAATCACTGCTACCTGTTGGATATTGCCCACAAAACCTGAACTGCCTGTCAGCTTGGCCAGTTCCCGCAAATTGAGGAAGACAAAGGCCAACATAACAACACCATCGAAAATACGCTCTACGATAATGGTCGCAAAGGAAGCTGATACGGATACGCCTTCCTTGCGTTTGAGGAGTACGGCCCGCAATACTTCCCCTGCTCGCGCGGGATAGACATTATTTCCCATATATCCGATTGTTACAATAGGGAAAATTGCTTTCGTGGGAATCTTCTTAATGGGACCAAGCAGATAATGCCATCTCCAGGCCCGTACCCAGACACCAATAAAATAGACGGCGATACCAGGAATTAACCAAATGTAGTTTGCCTGTTTTACCGCACCCCAGAATTCGTCCAGGTGCAAGCCTCTTAAGGCCAGCCAAATGAAGAGGAGACTAATTAACACCCCGAGCCAAAATTGCCATTTTTTCATAGGAAGAGATTGTATCATCTTGCGTTGACCTAACAGGTTTCAAAAACCTCTCAGGTCTTATAATGGGATGATGGAATTAAACCAACCTGCGCCGGATTTCGAATTACCTGACCTGCAGGGCAGACTTCATCAATTAAGTGATTACCGCGGACGCATTGTCATCGTCAATTTTTGGTCTGCAGAGTGCCCGCATTCGGAACGGACAGACCAGTTGATAGTAGATTCCCTTGGACGGTGGGGTGAGGGAGTCGTGGTGTTGTCTGTCGCGTCGAATCGAAACGAATCCGCTCAAATGGTGGAGGAAGCTGCTAACGCGCGGCGCCTCCCCACGGTCCTGCTGGACACGGAGCATGTCCTCGCAGATTTATATGAAGCAGTTTCAACTCCCCACGTCTTTGTGATCGATCATGAAGGCATACTGCGTTATCGCGGCTCGGTAGATGATGTGGGATTCAGGAAGCCCAAGCCAACTTGTTTTTACCTTCAAGAAGCAATGGAAGCTTTGCTTAATGGTCGCAAGCCTGACGTGGAAGAAACACTCGCATATGGCTGCGCCATCGTGCGTGAAATTTGATAGAATCAAATCGTGGCAATTGATATTCCTGCACGAGTCGCCTTTCTGAAGAAAATTCATCTCTTTTATGGGCTGGAAGATGATGATTATGAGAGAATCGCGAGTGAACTTGATGAAATGCAAGTCCCCCTAGGTGGTGTGATTTTCGAACAGGGTAGCAAAGCGGATAGTTTTTACTTAATTTATGGTGGGAGTGTACGCATCGTTCGAAAACAGAATAACAAAGATTACCAGCTTGCGATTTTGGTAAAGAACGATTACTTCGGCGAAATGGCCCTGGTTGAGCACCGGTCCCGTTCTGCGACGGCCACGGCGCTCGCCGATACTTCGTTGCTTGTTCTCTCTCGGAAAGACTTCGATAAACTATACAAAAGTGATCCACAGCTCAAAATCAATCTCGAGATTGCAATAAAAAGCCGCCAACTGGCGCGCAGTTTGATGTTCAAGTGGCTGAGATCGGATGAGGTGATTTATTTCCTGGCGCGCAAACATCGCCTGATCTTATATCAAAAGCTGGTTTGGCCCGTGGTAGGACTCTTGGTGCCAATTTTCTTTTTCTATGCGTGGTACTTCATGATTAGTTTTTCAATTGTTTTACTAGCCGCATGGCTTTCGTTGGCAGCCGATATTTTTTGGGCCGTTTGGCTCGCGATCGATTGGAGCAACGATTACTATATCGTCACCAATCAACGCGTGGTCTGGCTAGAGAAGGTTGTCGGAATCTATGATAGCAGAATGGAATCGCCAATCCACACGGTTCTTTCCGTGGGTATCGAGTCAACTCAACTTGGACGCATGCTGGATTATGGAAATGTCATCATACGTACTTTCGTAGGGAAAATCGTATTCAGCAATGTAGATCACCCTGAACAAGCTTCACACATGATCGAAGAGTATTGGCAACGGACTCGCGAAGCCGCAGTGGGAATGGAAAAGGAAGCGATGAAAAATGCGATTCGCAAACGATTGGGAATCCCGATTCCGCCTCCGCCCAAACCTGGGTTTGGTTCCATTCAACCGCTTCCTCCCCCGCCTCCGCGTACCCCATCGACTCTCTTGAAACTGTTGGGAGCAAATACACTGAAACTTCGCTACGAAACAGGAGATACTGTAATCTATCGCAAGCATTGGGTGGTCTTGATCATACAGGCATGGATCCCCGTAACAGGGGCGATTGCAGCATTGCTATTGTTCCTTAATCGTCTCGTCCAACTGGCCCTCGACCCCAATGCAGCGTTTATTTCGTTCCAAGGTGGGATGACAGTCGACGGGTGGGCGGGTGCATTTTTCCTGGCGATGTTTCCCTTTATCGGGTGGCTGGGCTATGAGATTGCAGACTGGAGTAACGATAAATTCGAGGTAACTGCCGAACAGATCATCGATTTGGATAAAAAGCCTTTCGGCACGGAAACGCGCAATGCCGCGCAGCTTGATAACATTCTGGGGACGGAATATAAACGGATTGGTATTTTAGGTAATCTGTTCAATTTTGGAACGGTATATATTACCGTCGGTGGTTCGAAGTTTGCATTTGAAGATGTGATGGATCCTCCTGCAGTGCAATCAGATATCGACCGCCGCCGTATGGCGCGCACCGCAAAGAAGAAAGAAGCTGAGGTTGCCCTTGAGCGTGAACGTATGGCAGAATGGCTGGCAACCTATCATCATAGTGCAGAGGACTTTCGAAAGGAAATAGAGAAGAAGGATCAAAAACCAGAGTAAAATTCCCTCACCCTGCCCCTCTCCCAAAGGGAGAGGGAATTCTTTAACAAAGGTGAATCCAAGAATGACTCTCCGGAAGATCGTCACCCTCCCCGAACCGGTGTTGAAACGCAAAGCTCATCCTGTAACAAAATTTGATAAAAATCTCCAGACTCTCATCGATGATATGATCGAAACCATGAGAGAGGCACCCGGTGTTGGTCTTGCCGCACCGCAGATCGGACTCTCTGAGCGTATCATTGTTATTGAATATCTCGAAAACGAAGAAGATGAAGATAAGGAAGACGCGCCGAAAAAAGTGTGGGCCGTTTTGAATCCTGAAATCATTAAGAGATCAGAAGAGACACTCATGGGCGTGGAAGGTTGTCTTTCCATTCCGAATCTGGTTGGGGAGGTGGAACGTCATGCTGCCGTACAGGTGAAGGGATTGAACCGCCATGGAAAGCCAATCAAGCTCAAGGCCAAGGGCTGGCTGGCACGCATCTTCCAGCATGAGATCGATCACTTGAATGGGATCTTATTCACAGAACGTGCCACGCGCGTCTGGAGGCCATCAGAAGAAGTTGAACCAGAGCAAGAAGTTTGATGATATCTGTTCGCCAATTGACCGTTGACGACTTACCGCAGCTGCAACAATTTTGGATCGATCCCTGGGGCGGCGAAGAAATAGTCTCACGCGGCAAGATATATCGCCCCCAACAACTTGAAGGTTTTGTGGTGGAAGATAATCATGAATGGCTCGGTTTACTCACGTTCTTTGTCGATGGTGATGAATGTGAAGTGACCTCCATCGACAGCCTGCGCGAAGGACAGGGTATCGGCACGATGCTTTTGAACAAGGCTCTTGAAGAAGCCTGCAAAAGAGATTGCAAACGGATCTTTCTCATCACCACGAATGACAATTTGAATGCTCTTGGTTTCTACCAGAAACGCGGGTTTGAGATAGTGGCAGTTTATCGCGGCGCGCTAAATGAATCACGAAGGCTCAAACCAGGCATTCCTCAAATCGGAATGAATAACATTCCATTGCGTGATGAAATAGAATTAGAGCTGGTTTTTTAAGTCGAATGTTGAAGGTCTTGACCATTGACATTCGACATTTGACCTGTAACTCATGTTTTTAAAACATCTATCTCTCACCAACTTTCGCAGCTTCACCCGTTTGGATATGGATATTCCAGTCCGGGTTCTATTGCTTACAGGTGCCAATGCCCAGGGCAAGACCAGCGTGCTTGAAGCTATTTATTTCCTGGCGGCGTTTACGTCCTTTCAGACTCATGCCGATCGCCAACTGGTCAACTTCAACGAAGCCAGAAGAGGCTCCCTGGCCGTGACGCGTCTGGTCGCGGATTATCAACGCGGTAAAGGCAAACATCGCCTGGAGGCGCGGTTAATCCTTGAACCCACGGGCGTGTTGAACAGCCAGCGCCTGCGCAAGGAAATCTTACTCGATGGTGTAAAGAAACCGATCCATGAAGTGATCGGCCATTTCAACGCGGTGGTCTTCGTTCCGCAAATGTCGCAGATCATTGAAGGCGCGCCCGATGAACGTCGGCGTTACCTCAATCTGGCTCTGGCACAATCCACGCCTACATATGCACGCGTATTAAGCGAATACAATCAAGCGCTCACACAACGGAACGCGCTGCTCAAAATGCTAGGAGACCGCGGCGGTAGCGTTGACCAGCTTGAAGTCTGGGACGAGGCGCTGACCGGCCTTGGCGCACAGCTCATCCTTTGGCGCATTGAGGCTGTCCAACAGATCGAACGACTCGCTGCGCGCGTCCATCATGAACTGACTCACGGATCTGAAATTCTCCGCCTCTCCTACGAACCGGCTTTTGATCCAGTGCCGAAGCCAAATGGACAGTTGGGTCTGAAGATGGTAACCGTGATCGATCGGTCGAGCTTGAAGTTGAATGAAATTCAGGATGGGTTTCGCGAGCGATTGCGTGAATTGCGAGGTGAAGAGATCGTCCGCGGCGTGACAACCATCGGTCCGCACCGTGATGAGTTGCGTTTTCTTGCCAACGATATTGACCTTGGTCATTACGGCTCACGCGGACAGATCCGCACAGCTTTGCTTGCATTGAAATTGGCCGAAGTGAACTGGATGAAAGAACGCACAGGTGAATGGCCGGTGATTCTGCTTGATGAAGTGATGGCGGAGCTTGACTTGCAACGTCGTGCAGATCTATTGAAGTATGTCGGTGAAAGTGAGCAGGTATTATTCACTACAACAGATTTGAACCTGTTTGCATCTGATTTCGTGGAGAAGGCTGAAGTATGGCGCGTGGAAGGTGGAAAAGTGGAGAAATGATTTCGCGTTGAGCGGAGTGGCGCCTTGGAGCCACGCAGCTGAAGTGCAGATTGACCATTATGCTTTCCTTTGAAATAAAATTGTTCTATTAATGCGCGCTTCGTCTGCATTCGGACGACGAACACGTCCTCACTCCGATCAGCGCGAATAGATAATATGATCCTCTCAACCTCATTCCTTCAATCCGCCCTTGAACAAATTGATTCTCCCGATGTCATTGGAATTGGCATTGTGGGAAGCTATTCTCGTGGACGGGAAAGCAAATACAGTGATGTTGACTTCGATATCTTTGTCGATAACCTGCCCGAAAGTCCTTATGACCGTTACACATTACGTTATTGGGACGAGAAACTTGTCAGTTTGAAATATACACTGCTCGACGATGAACGTTCAGCTTTGACGATCCCTCGTCGTGCGATTTGGGCTGTTCCGGGTTTGCGTGGCATGAAGATCATCCTCGATAAAGATGGCTCCCTAACTACATTACAGCAAGCCGCACAGATATTCGATTGGTCATCTGTGCAGCCCCTGGCGGATGAATTCGCAGCAGAAGAAGTGATGGGTTGTGCCGAGGAAGCCCACAAAATTTTAAACGGGCTCGCACGTGGACATGAGTCTACGGTCTTGTATGCGGTCGCGGGGTTGGTTTGGAACATGCTCGAGTCGGTCGCGGTGCAACGTGGGCTGTTGATCGTCAGTGAGAATCGTTATTTTGATCTGATCCAAGATTCAGTCGGGCGCGACTCGCAATGGACGCATGCCTTCCGCACTGCCTATGGCCTCGACACGAATGAGTCCCAATTTCAAACTCGTGGTGCGGCTGCATTAACATTATATCGTCTTACTGCCACGATGTTCGACGCGTTGATTCCTGAAAAACATCGAAATGTTATAAACAACACGTTACACTTAATCAAAGAGGCTGGCTATTCATGAACTCTCTCGCAAAACGCGCGATCAAAATCCATCAACGACTGCTTGAGTTTTATGGCGAGCCAATTTGGCGCAATCCGCTGCCTGCGATTGATGAACTGATCTCGACCATCCTCTCACAAAACACGAACGATATCAACCGTGACCGCGCCTTCAATGCCTTGCGTGCAAAGTTTTCAACCTGGGAGGAAGTACGTGATGCGCCGACGAAAGATGTCATCGAAGCAATTCGCCCTGCAGGTTTGGCAAATCAAAAGGGACCACGAATTCAGCAGGTGTTACATTCCATTACAGAAGAGCGCGGCAGTTTGAATTTATCTTTTCTCGAAGATTTATCCGTAGATGAGGCGCGCGCCTGGCTGACGAGATTCAACGGTGTTGGACCCAAAACCGCTGCCATCGTAATTTGTTTCTCATTGAACAAACCAGCCTTCCCCGTTGACACACACGTCTACCGCGTGACGGGCCGCATTGGACTCCGCCCTGAACGGATGACCGTTGAACAGGCACATCCACATCTGGAGAATCTATTCCCGCCTGAGACCTATTACGCCGCGCACCTCAACATCATTCGCCTTGGGCGCGAAATTTGCACCGCGCGCCGGCCCTACTGTGAGAAATGTCCAATCATAAAATTGTGTGATTATGGAAGAACAGTGTCAGGTGTTAAAGTGTCACGTGCCATATAAAACCTGATACCTGACACTTGGAACCTCGCACTTATCGATTATCCCCCTCCCCTCGAATCTTTCCTCTTTCCAACCGATCATATAACTTGGTGATATTTGATTCTGCAATATCGTCCAGCGATAAATTCAACTCCGTCGCGACTTGCGCGAGATACCATAATACATCACCGAGTTCGGCTTTAAGTGCCTCACGTGTCTCGTCGTTGATCTGACCGTCTTTATCGCGGAATACTTTCTTGATCTTGCCAGCTACTTCTCCGGCTTCGTTGACCAGCCCGAGCGATGGGTAAATAACGGGATGTCCAATAGAAGGATATTTGGCAGTCTTGCGGGACTTGGCTTGATAGTCGTTGAAGTTCATTTGGATGCCTTCAATTTTTGAAACGCTTCGGCTGGTGTGACAATGCTCGCCTTGACATAAGTCTCGAGTTTGGGGTGATTGAGAATGTGTTTTTTATCCAACGAAACAAGCATGTCTACTTTGGCGATTTTCGCGGCAGCAATGATCGGGGCATCTTTCAGGACAGTCCACTTTGCCGCGTCTAGGATTGCCTTCTTATTGATTTCAATCACTTCAATACTTGTATATGCAAGAATACTATCAAATTCATCCAGCGGTGGCCGTTTCAGTTGGGCAAGATTGCGCCGTGTTTCCTCCAAAACATAATCGCTCAGAACAATTGTGATTTCTCCGCTCACGCCCATTACGATGAGATCGCGGGAATGACCCTTTGCCGAGTTTGCAGCGGAAAATAGAACGCTCGAGTCGATGAAGATACGCGGCGTCATGATTGATCGACGAGACCATACATTTCTTCAAGCAATTGCTTGCGGATGTCACGGCTTCGCTTCATCCATTTCTCCTGCGTAATACCATCTGCTTTCAAAGCTTCCCCAATTTTGTCAAAAGCCTCTGACACGATGAGCTCCGCAGGCTTGATCAGCACACCTGCCTCGGTTTCGACGAACATGACAATGTCCCCTTTTCGCAGATTCAATTTCTTGCGTATCTTAGTGGGGATGGTGACCTGACCTTTTTCCTGAATGCGGACATAAGTGTTCATAGTATTTCTCCGAAAGTCATACTTTCATGAAAATCGTGTATTCAGAGTATACCACGTCTCTGGATATGGATATTGGATGGTCTTGCGTAATTTGGTTTGGTAGTGGTTGAAGTTCATTTATTCACTTGGTCGTACCAATGTTTCAGCTTCTGTTGATAATCTGTCATAAATTCCAAGAATAAATGACCAAGTTAAGACTGCTTCGCGAAACATTCTCCATGTCCGTAGTGTATAAATTTGGAAAATATTGTCTCCTCGGCTTTTCAAAATTCCCAATTTATCCACTGATAAACCAATAACATTGATATTACTCGTTTCGCACATCAACATTGTACGCGGCAGGTGATATCCTTGTGTAATTAGAATAGCTTCGAGATGGATTTCAGCAAAATGTTTGCAAGTATAATTTGTATCAACTCCAAGTTTGTCGATGACAATATCATTCGAATTTACCCCATTTTCAACTGCGTATCTAGCCATCTCTTCTGCTTGCTCATTACTACGGTTGTCACCAGCGACAAATAGCTTCTCAACCTTTTGCGATTTATATAACCTACTTCCTGCTTCTACCCTTTCTTGCGTTATATCGCTCAAGGAATGATCTTCATTTACCCAAGCGCCAAATATAATCGCGAATTCTCGATGAGGCGTTGATTCAATCTGTTTGTGAATCAAGTCCTTATATGTAATCCACAGCCAAATTTGTGGCATGAACAATATAACAAGTAAAAGAAGGAGCCCTGTAACCCATCTCCTCATATGCCTCATAATCATAAATCAGTTGAAGCTCTTGGCCAAACCTATCCACCACTCATCCCTCTCTCCAGGCATAAAGGGAGTGTAAATCATCAACTTGTCAGCAATCCCATCATAGCGTTTCTTCAATTCATCAGCCAGTGTGCTTTCTTCTGTCACCAAACAAAACTCATTCAACATCTCATCTGTAATGAGCATTGGCATCTCTGTCCATTCACCCTTAGCGGCGTGAGCGGAGAGTTTCTGTGCTACATCGCTCCAGCCGTGCAACTCCATGACCGGGCGATAGGAAGGTGTCGAAGCATAAAACGAAACTTGTGCGCGGGCGAAGTTCATCTCTTCGGGAGTCGTTGCAACGAAGGCAGTAACGGAAACCGAAACATCTTTCCTCTTTCTACTTTCATTTGTCGCTCCTTCTTCAATTGCTGGAATGATCACCTCACGTAAATATCTCACACTATGAAATGGATGCACATGAAATCCCTCACACAATTCGCCTGCAAGTTTAGCCAGGCCTGTGTTGACGCCAGCGATGTAAATAGGGATCCTCCCCTCACCCCAGCCCTCTCCCACAGGGAGAGGGGGAGGCTGAAAGAATGGCGACATCAACGTAAGCTTGTAATATTCCCCGCGGAAATTCAGCTTGGTTCCATTTTGCCAGCAATCCCAAAAGGCGCGGATGACTTGAATCTGCTCACGTAATTTCTTCACAGGTGATTCGGGCCAGGGCTGACCAAACCTTCGTTCAACATGAGCTTTGACTTGTGTGCCGAGTCCCAAAATGAATCGTCCGTTGGATTGCGCGGCTAAATCCCAAGCTGTGTAGGCGATATTCGCTGGGGAACGCGCGAAGGAAACAGCGACAGCCGTCCCGAAGTTAAGACGCGTTGTATGTTCCGCGATCAACGCGCAGGGGAGGAACGGATCATGTTGAGTCTCCTGAGTCCACAGCGCGTCGAATCCGATCTCCTCCGCGGCTTTAGCAATCGCGGGAATGTCGTTCAATCCAACAGGTGGAAGCGCGGCGTCGAATTTCATTTTTCCTCGGTGGTCGAGTAGTGCGGAGCACATACACTTGCACCTGGATGCAAGTGCAGGTGTCGAGACCACCAATTTCAAGTTCACATCTAATTTGATGGTCTCGATACGTCCCGCGAAATATATGAGGGACTACTCGACCATCGGTAATTCAATCAAGCAAATACGCCATAATCCAATTCGTCGTCGCGAGTAAACCATCCATATGCGCGCGTTCGTAATTGTGTGAGGCGTCGATACCAGGACCGATCAATGCCAGTGCTACGTCACCGCCGGCGCGCCAGAACGCCTCACCGTCCGACCCATAGAATGGATACACATCGGTCTTGTATGGGATATTGTGTTTCTCCGCTAGCGTACGCAGCTTCTTATTCAAGCCCTCATGATACACACCACCGCTGTCTTTGATGCACAACGTCGCGTTGAACTCATCTGACTCCTGACCCGCGCCTACCACTGCCATATCCACCGTGAGCAATTCCGCCACATCGGATGGAATCCCTGCCGACGCGCCGTGGCCAACTTCTTCATAATTGGATACGAGGAAGTAAACGCTTCGAGTAGGAGGTAGTCCCGCATCCGCCAAAGCTTTGATCGCAGCAACGATATTCGCTACACAGGCCTTGTCATCGAGGAACCGTGAGCGGATGAAGCCATTGGTCACTTCCACGCGCGGATCGAAGGCGACACAATCACCAATGTTGATTCCCAAAGCCTGCGTTTCCTGTTTGGACGTTGTGCGCGCATCCAAACGGATTTCCATATGATCGTCACTGCGCAGTGTTTCACTCCCAGCCGCGCTGTAAATATGTCCAGAAGCTGTATCTATCAACACCGAGCCGCGTATCTTTTCACCGTGTGAGGTAAAGATCCATACCCCCTCCGTTTCGACAGTGGGCCACTGAACGCCACCAATCTTGCTCAATTTGAGCCGTCCATTTTTCTTTATCTCTTTTACTACAGCACCGAGCGTATCGACATGTGCAGTCAATGCAACAGGAGCATCGTCACTCTCCACTTTCCATTTTGCCACTAATGCCCCTTTACGTGTTCTTGATAATTCCAATTGCTTAAACTGCGACAGCTCCTTTTCAACAAAATCAATGGCAGGTTCTGCAAAGCCGGTGGGAGATGGGATGTTCAATAACTTGACGAGAAAGTCAATGAGGTAATTATTATTAACCTTTGGCAGGTCTGTCATAATTTTTCTCCTTATTTCAAAAGCAACCCGCCTTCATCATGAAGGCGGGTTGCTTGCGATCATTCCAACTTACGAATGCGATGACGATTCTTTTCCACGACCACAAACGAACGCGCCAATTCATCCTCGCTATAGGATTCAAGTACCTTTTTCAGTTCAGTATGGACTTCTTCCATATGTGAGGGCAATATTCGCAAGTAAATTACCCCAGTTCCAGCGTGATGCACAAAGACTAAATTGCCATAATCTCTGTCGCGAGTAACAAATATTCGTTGTTGTTCTCTCGCGGATTTCAATAAGTCTAGGTCCAGTGCACGTGACAATCCTAATTCAGAGGCGGTGATCACATCGTAACCCTGCTCACGCAAAAAACGCGCTGTCAGCGCGTACACATCTTGGTCAAGTAAGAATTTCATGCAGCCACCGAGGAAATATGAATATCCTCAGCTGCTACCAATGCAATCGCATATTGCAAGCAGGCTTGTATGTCTTCCTTTTTCAAGTCGGGATAATAATCCTTGATGATTTGATCAAAACCCAGGCCTTCGTTAATCAATTCAAGAATATTTTGCACGGTGATACGCGTTCCTTTGATGACGGGCTTGCCAAAATGGATTTGTGGATTGACAACGATGCGTTCCATAGGTTACCTCTTGGTTTAATTGTATCACCGATAAAATCAATAATCCCTTGGTCGAACGGAAGTAGAAAGACTACTCAACCACCGAACCTTCAAACTCAATGATTTTCTCCCTCCACTCCTGCGGAATGGGAATTGTTTTTCCTTCTTTGTAATCATACGTTACCATCACCACCTCACCTTTGGCAATTTCCTTTCCTGACTCATCATCGACTATGTTCTGTTCCCACATCATGGATTTCTTTCTCAGTTCTGCAATATGAACTCCGACCTTTATATTCTGCGCGAAATAGACGGGCTCAAGATACGTGATATGGACATCCGCCAGGATCACGCCAATCTCCATAAAAGATTGGTCTTTGGTGAACAAGCCTAACTCCATCAAGTATGCAATTCGTGCCTGTTCAAAATAGGTGAGATGTTTTGCGTTGTTGACGTGTCCCTGTGGGTCCAAATCCCCGTAACGGACTTCGATAGGATGATAAAAGCGGAATTGTGACATTCCGCGATTATACCTATCTTCAACTGTGGATAGCTATTTCTCTGGTAAGAAGCTTGCAGAGCCTGCCAGCACCAGCGATTGTGCGGCAGCAAGAATCATCCTTGCACCCCGCGCGATTTGATTTTCTGCGTCAGCACGTGTCCCGGCAGTAATGCCAGCGATGATACCTTTATTGTTTATGATGCCAATGGCACGATCGATAACGGCTTGCACTTCGGAATGGTTGGGTCCATCGGCGAAGCCCATATTGTTGGAAAGATCACGGGGTCCAACAACACATGCATCCAGCCCTTCGACGGACAACAGTTCTGGAAATACTTTGAGGAGTTTTTCATCTTCAAATTGGATAATGGACATTATTTGTTCATTCGAAAAGTTAATGTATTCAGCTGCCGTACTGGTATACGCCATATGACCTGAGGCGCGTGAAAAACCAAGTCCACGTTTGCCAAGGGGAGCATATTTCATAGCATCAACAAGCATCTTTACTTCCTGAGGTGTTTCCAGGCCTGGCATCATGATTCCCATCATTCCTGCATCGAGATATTGCAAGACGAGTTTTGGATCTTTCGATCCAATGCGCATCATCGGTGTCATATTTGTTGATTCGCAGGTGCGGATGACATTCATAACCTGCGCCGGATCAAGCAGGCCATGTTCAGCATCCAGCATGTAATAGTCGAAGCCCGCAATGCCAAAGAGTTCGGCGAGTTGTGGGTCGTCCGTTGTGGAAATCACGCCGAAGGCTGGCTGCCCTGCTTTGAGTTTTGTTTTGGTCTTGTTTGGTTGAATGAACATGAGTTTCTTGCCCGACCCTTTCTCTTGGAGTTTACCTGCAAAATCTTGCCAGCCCCTCGCTATCCTTTATTTCAATTCTCCCATTGGTATCTGTATCGATCAATCCTTGCTCTTTAAATGAGACCATTGTTTGATTGACCCTCTTTCGAGATGCTCCAACCAGATCTGCGATATCGCTCTGAGTCAGCACAATGCTGATCTGTGTTCCACCATTTTTCTCATGCCCATACTTCTCCGCAAATGCCAGTAATTGACGCGCGACGCGTCCGTTTACATCCAATGTTGCCAACGCTTGAATCAACTGGTCCGAGAGTCGCACCCGCGCAGACATGATTCTCACCAGATTACGCGCCACCGGTGGAAAGTTATCGAGTATGTAATTGAATGTTGCCTTATCCATCCATAACAATAAACTACTTTCCAATGTCACCGCGCTAGCGGAACGGCCCACACTATCGATCAGACTCATCTCGCCAAGCATATCGCCACTTCCTAAGATCGCGAGGATAACATCGCGCTCTGGTTGTTCAATATGAATCTTCACAGTCCCATGCAAAATGATATACACAGCCTCACCAGGCTGTTCGATGGTTATCACATTTCGTCCCGCTTCGAAGACGCGGCGATGGGCGCGTTGAGCAACCCAATCGAGTTGAGTCGGTGTGAGACCTTCGAACAACTTAATATATGAAAGCCAGTTGCGAGTATCGTCTTTTTTGAAGTCAACCATTCTCAACATATTTTACATCCTCTCTTGCCCTCTCCTGTGGGAAGACAACTGAGATGAAGGCTTTTGCAATTGGACTGACATAATTTCCCCTCTCCCTATGGGAGAGGGGTTAGGGGTGAGGGTTATCTCTAATCCCTCATAGGCAGCGACTGAATCAGAGAACAGGCTCTTTGCAGTTGCTTCCATGCCTGTGACCACTTTGTCAGTGTAGGATGGGTCGTGATGGAACAGGACCAACCGTCCAACCTCAGAGGCAAGAGCCACCTCTGTTGCCATTATCACGGTCGAATGTCCGAATCCCTGCGTGGATGGAAATCCAGCGAGCTGGCCGCGATAATGTTCTTCCAGATATTGCGCGTCATGGATCATGATATCTGCATCCCTGGCAAATTGCACCAGCTTTCGATCTGTGCCGACATAACCCTCTGTATCTGTCGCGTAGAGAATGGATTTGCCGCGCCAGGTGATTCGATAGACATAGACCCCGCCGGGATGTGCATACGATTTGTGAATGCGGATTACAACCGCTTCATCACTTAGTCCGACGCTTGATTCCGCCAAACGGATTCCATCCTCATCCCAAACGATGACCTGCGACTCGCGCACCGATTGAATGATCTTCGTCGAAGACATATCGTGTAGACCCAGCGGAAAGGTCTCTGAGGATTGATTGCGTTCCAACACATTCTTCATCGATTCGTGCGTACCATCAGGCCCAAAGATATGCAGTTTTGCATTCGGCATATACGCCGGGACGAAGAATGGGAAACCCTGGGTATGATCATGGTGTAAATGGCTGAGCAGCAACATGATTTCACTGGCACGCTTTGTCCGCGCTAGTTCACGTCCTAGTGGGATGATCCCTGTACCGGCATCGAGAATGATCGTGCGTTCCCCTGCGCGCACTTCGACGCTGGCCGTATTACCTCCATATTTGAGCGTTCCCGCGCCAGGTGTAGGATAACTCCCACGCACGCCCCAGAATTTAAGTTTCAATTCGTTTGACATCGCAACACCTCTGTTTTGCTTTCTGCTTTTATTATCCTCACCCTATGTTTTTTCTCAAGGAAAGTTTTCGCAAGGGAGGTGAGAAGTTTGTCACAGGGAAGGTTACACTCATTACATACTTGTGCTGAGCGGAAGACCGAGTGGAACGAGGTTTGTAGACGAAGCGTTAGGTTCAATGCAAGCGAAGATTTTCATGTTACGCGCGCTTCGACTACGTGGCGCCTTGGCGCCACTCCGCTCACTATAGTCCCGGTGCTTTTCGGGAGCGCGAGAGTCAAACTAGAAAATTTGTGCTATACTTGGCCGATGGCAGTGATTCGTTCCTCCGACATTGGCAATTACCTTTATTGCCGCCGTGCCTGGTGGTACAAAAAACAGGGCCTCGTATCAGAGAATC
>Ga0081539_10000860_pt1 | contig 58174 bp, 58 predicted proteins | sample TabmetS4T2R2_FD_71023 | JGI IMG/M metagenome (GOLD analysis project Ga0081539, IMG submission 71023) | Tabebuia heterophylla rhizosphere microbial communities from the University of Puerto Rico - S4T2R2 | ecosystem: Host-associated > Plants > Roots > Rhizosphere ...
GGAGCCCGCCTCGGAAGACTACCCGCTGCTGTTGGCTGAGACGGGCATTACCGCACCTGATCTCGCCGGCGTGGCGGCCGTCGTCATGGGCCAATACGCTTTATGGAAGCAGATAGGCGCGGCAATAGAATCGGTGCGTCTTGCAGGCAAGAACGCCGTATCGACCGCCGCCGACGCGGCGGCAGCGCAGTCTGCCTTCGCGGCAGTAAGCTGGCCTGAGTGACGAGGATATTCAGGAGATCGGCCATCCAAACCGCTCGATGAGGGCGCTAGGCAACGATGCGTTGACGCGTCTTAATTGATCCGGCGTGAGGGCATGGCGCCATTCATCGACCTGACCGGTTCGAAAATGGACCTTAGCGTCTCTCTCTGGCGGTAGATGCTTGAACCCTGATGGATCGATCCCAAGAAAACTTAAGACCCTGTGAAAATAGGCCCGTTCGTCCTGCTTCAGCGATGAAAATTCGGTTAGCAGCATATTGTTCGGAAGCCGATCGGCCACGGCCAGCCACTCCAACATCCATTGGTTGACGGACGGCAGGAAATGATCGATGTGCCAGTCAATCGACCTTTCAAGGGCCCAGCCCTCAAATCCGGCAGGCGGGGCTGGGGTCACGTGAAGCAACAGTCGGGACCGGCTTTTGTCTTTGGCCAGGCCAATCTGATGGTGCACCCAGCTTAACAGAACAGAGCGTGGGTCTCGGAAGTGAACGATCCATCTCGGCACAAAAGCGTTGAGAATCTGCAGGTTGACCGCGCTCGCATTGATGTGTGCTGAAACAATCCTGCCGCCTCGTGCAAATTCGTCGATGGCGTCAAGATAAAGCTGATCCTCGGGGAAATATCTATTCGAGAGGATCAGGTTTTCCACGCCGAGGCCGTTTGAGAGTGCATGGTTGATATAGACCGATCCAGATTTCGGGATCGTCACCATCAGTATGCTGGGGATGTGGCGTAGTGGTTCCGGGGTCACGTCGACCACCGGCGCCACACCGACAAGGGTCGCAACCGCAATCTGCTCAGACGGCGCCGCGCCAGCTCGAAACCAGTTGGATACCTTTGACAACATCATCACCTCTCCCGGAGAGCCTTCGCTCCACGCTCCCCTTTTAATTCACATCCTTTGAACTGAAGCAACTCTGCCGGGGCGACGGCGGAAAGGATCACACATGGACCTGACGTTCCATGGCGCTGCCAAGCGCCTCGACGATATCGATTTGCCGAAGATCGGCGCCCGCATCGGCGTCGGTGAGGATGAGATTCACGCCTTCATGGATGTCGAGGCGGCCGGTTCAGGCTTCGACAACCAAGGTCGGCCGAAGATGCTTTTCGAGCCGCATGTGTTCTGGCGCAACCTCTCCGGCGCCAAGCGCGTGGCCGCGTCTCAGAAGGGTCTAGCCTATCCGAAGTGGGGCGAGAAACCCTACCCGAAGGACAGCTATTCGCGCCTGATCGAGGCGATCGGCATCGACCGCACGGCGGCGATCAATTCCCGCGCGATCTCGATCTTGGTGGCAAAGACCATCTCCTCGGGCACCTGCGCCTTGGCGCGCCGCGCAGCGTCCGTGGCCCAGGCCTGCGGCAGATAAAGCCGCCGGTCGATCAGCGCCTGCCCAAAGCGACTGGCATAGGCCAGGAACACGCCGACCTGACAGTTCTCGATCCGCCCCGCCGTGCCCGAATACTGCCGCGCAACCCCAACCGACCGATCCCCCTTCTTCACAAAGCCGGTCTCGTCGACCACCAGTACCCCCGTCCACGTCGCCCAGCGCTTCAATCACGTAACCGCGCACGACATCGCGCAGCTCATCCGCCGACCATGAACTGCGCCCCGAAAGCGATTGCATCCGGTACGGCCGCTCCAGCCCCGCCTGCTCGGCCATCAGCCAGCCAGTCTTGCGTTCGATGCCCGACAAAAGTCCGTCGAAAGGCCCCGCCCGTCCCCTTCAACTCGCGCCGCCGCAACACTGGAGCAAGCTGCTCCTTCAACGCCGAAAGCTCCCGCTCCCAGTCCAACAGCGAGCCAGACCAAGCCGCAACCGACATCGAATCCCCCTTCCGTTTCCAAGAAGGGAATCACATCGCACTTACATCCGCAACTGTAGTATTAGTTGCCTTCATGGCGATTCCCGCGCGGGGTGAGTGGCGATACTTTCTTGAGTCTTGCGATCGATCAGGACTTTTACCGCCTCAGATCGCAGCCTGACTCGGCCCTCGTTCCCGGTTCCGTCCCCTCGAACTTGCGCGGGCGGTTGGAGACTATCAGGCTAACAGTAATACACACCTGCCCGACACCGGCGCGCCGTGCGACGCGCCACTCCCGCAACACTGACGGGCGTAAGCGGTCGGCCGACCCTGGCCTCGGCTGGCGACACAAGACTGAATGAAGCGGGCTCCGACATCCATTGGGCCGCCTCCACTCCCGTGAAGACAACGACCACGACCAGCGCAGCTTTCCTCAATTTCATCGAAATGGTCATTGGGCGTATCCAATCTTGAAATGCGCCGGCAGGTCGTCGAGCTCGGCAATTTCCTTGGCATCGATCTGCTTGGCGTTGGTCGAGTTTGTGAAGGCGAAGTCGGCCGCCGCAATCTCACTGCCGCTTCTCCAATCGCTGATTTGGATGCTGTATTGCGGTCCCTGGTCAACCTGCTTGGAGGTGATGACATAGCGGCAGGGATAAGGGTTCGCGCCTTGCGCGATCCAGATCTGCCAATCTACCTCGTCGGTACGAAATGCCAGGTGATCGCATTCGCTGCCGCCGATCACGCCGCTGCCAAGGTCCTTTGCGTCGATCACATCGACCATAAGCTCATCGTAGACATTCGACAGCAGTAGATCCGCGCCGGGAATGGGCCTGTGCAACTTCTCTCTGAGCTCGTCGATCAGATGATCGACCGTTCCCGGTATCTCTGCCTGCGTGTAGAGATTGGCGTTCTTGCCGAGCAATGTCAGCGTCTTGCCGTCGAACACCATCTCGACATTGGCAAACCCTCCTGAGCGCGTTGCGCGGATCTTGTCTGGTCGGTTCAATTCGATCCTGCCCGAACTGGCTAGAAGGAGCTTCTGGTGATCCTTGGTGACGACCTCGAAGTTGGTATCGTACGCGAACGAGATGGACTTCTGTGACGCCAGGTAGTCGGACATTGCCTTGAGGATCCGCATTGCCTCGGCTTCATCCGCCTTTGCAGCGAGAGAATACAACAATAAGGCGGTCAAAATTGTCGTGGCGAAAAGTATATTTTCTGCAACAGATCTTGCCGATTTTGCACCTGCGCACAACATTTCTGACTCCTCCATTCGCTAGAGCTGTTGAAGTCAACGCGATCTTGTTGCTGTCGGACTGGGCCGCTATCGCGTCCCGCCATACGTCCCAGCGCGATAGCTGGACCTACAGCACGTCGCGTGAAAAAGGATTCACGCGCCGTACTGTAGGTTCTTGATTTTGCGCATGTCTTTATCCCGAAACCGCTGCACACTTTCGAGAGACATGCGCTAGGCCTACAGGTCGCAGACTTTGCCATGGCCCGATCTGGCCGTGGCGTTGCGAGACTAGCACTCAAGCCCGGGCAGTCGAAGTACGTTACAGTAAATGACTGCTGTACGGCCGCTCGTCGGAGGCACTAAGACGGAAATTCCTGCGGGGGACGAGCGCGCTAGCGCCAGCCGGGAGAATGTCAACCAAGCCGCGACGCGGACGCTCGCTCCCCGCCCTTCGTCTACGGCCGTATTGGGTCACGGCTTGCCCTGGGGCGCGGTCGATTGAAGGTCTGAGAAGGGGTCGATCCATGGGATCAAAGACACTCTGACACGGCAAACCATTGTCGAGGAGCACGATCCCTCACTTCGGCGGCGGGGCCAGCGAGCCGCGGGCGATCAGCGCGAGGCCGGTGCTCACGACGACGTCTTTCGGTTCGCCGCCTTCGATCATGGCATGCAGCTCCTCGACCGCGCGCGAGCCCATCTCGTCGAGCGGCATGGCGATAGCGGTGAGCGGCGGCGCCGTGTAGCTGGCGTCCTCCGCGTCGAGCGTGACCATAGAGACATCCTCCGGCACGCCTATGCCGAGCTCGCGGGCGGCTGCCAGCGCGCCGATGCCGACCAGAAGGTTTGAGGCGAAGATGCCGGTCGGGCGGTTCCTGCGCTTCAGCATCTTCAGGCAGGCTTCGTAGCCGCCGCGGCGCGAATAGGGGCCGGCGATGTCGACCGGCGGCGGCAGGCCGGCCGCTTCGATCGCCTCCAAGAAGCCGGCGCGCCGGCGCCGCGCCGTGTCCATCTCGTCGGAATCGCCGATGAAGCCCAGTTTCGTATGACCGGCCTCGATCAGAGTGCGCGCCGCAAGGCGGGCTGCGCCGGCGTCGTCGACCGTGACGCTGCGGCCGATCGTGGCACGCCGGTTGATGAAGACGTGCGGCACGGGCTGCGCGTCGATTGCTTCGATGAGCGCGCTCTGCGCGGCGACCGCGATGATGAAGCCATCGATGCGGCGCTCGGCCACCAGCTTGGTGTAGACCGAGGCGGAGGCCGCGTCGTCGGCGACCTCGGCGACCAGCGTGACATAGCCGAGCTGGTCGGCGCGGCGCACCGCGCCGCGGATCGAGGAGGCATAGACCGGATTGGTAAAGTCCGGCAGCAGGATGCCGAGCGCGCCGGTGCGCTGGGTCCTGAGGTTGCGGGCGAGCGCGTGCGGCCGGTAGTTGAGACGCGCGGCGGCGTCGAGGATCGCCTGGCGGGTCTCGGGGCGCACGCTGATGTCGCCGCTGTTGACGACCTTCGAGACCGTCGAGACATCGACGCCGACCGCGGCGGCAATGTCCTTCAGCGTGGCGGGCCGTGTCTGTCTCGGCGTGTCGTTCAAGCGCTTGCGATTCCGTAGTGGGCAAGAAGTTTCGCGTCTGGATTGTAGCGGTAGCAGCGCGACGTCAAGCCGCCATCGACAGCCAATGACTGTCCCGCGACGAAAGAGGCCTCGTCGGAGAGCAGCCAGGCGGTGGCCGCGGCCACTTCCTCCGGCTCGCCGATGCGCTCCAGCGGGTGCTGGATCGACATCTCACGCTCGGCGATGACGGGGTCGGGGCTCTCGCGGATGACCTGGGCGACCAGCGGCGTGCGAATCGCGCCCGGCGCCACCGCATTGGCGCGGATGCCGACCGGACCGTATTCGACGGCGATGTAGCGGGTGAGCGCGTCACGGAAGGGACGTTGACGATCGCGCCGGTCGCGCGATGCCGCACCCAGGTGGTGATCGCCTCCGACGATCCCCAGAAATTCGACATCAGGTTGACCTTCATGACCTTCTCGACATCGGCTTCCTTCGGCTCGTGGAGATTGCCCATCACGGCGATGCCGACATTGTTGACCCAGCCCTTGAGCGGGGCGAGTTTTTCGGCATGCTCGCGCGCCTCGGCCAGCACCGAACGCTCCGAGGCGTCGCCCTGGACGACGTGGTGATTTCTGCCGAGGTCGGCGGCGGTCGATTTCGCGCCGTCCGCGTTGAGCTCGACGCCGACGACGCGCCAGCCGCCGGCCGCAAGGCGGAGCGCGATCGCGCGCCCGATGCCCGAGCCGCAGCCCGTCACAACCACGCTTTTTTCCGTCATTTCGCGTCTCCTCTCCCTGATCGTTCCTGATCGTCCTTGTCGGCCGCAATGCGGCCTGTCTCGACAGGAAAGACCCAATTTCTGTTTTAGGCAATGGTTTGACCCAGGCTGATGCGGCCCTTATTGCCATTTTTCAGGCGTTTGCGGCTAAAATCACGCAATCGATTGACTAAAACGTTTCCATGGTGCTAGCTTGCGGCCGATCGACAAAGCCATTTGCCGTTCATCGAGGGAGGAAAATCATGGACGAGAAGAGGACGACCGGCCTCGCGCCGGCGCTGCTCAACGGGCGATTTCATCGACGCCATTTTCTACAGCAGGGCGCATGCGCGCTCGGCGCGGCTGCTCTCGGCAGTCGCCTCGGCATGGGTGGGGTATAAGGGTCGGCCGGCTTCAGACGAAAATGCGACTTGGGCATATACGGCTGACCACAATGCCTGAAACGGTTCCGGCTGTGTCAGGCCTAAGCAGCCTTTCAGAAGTCCGCGCCCTCAAGTCCGAAAACCGAATATCCCCAAGAAAATAACCGGCTGCCTCCGTTTCGGCCCGAGGAGCAGCATTCGCTTGACCTTGCACTGGCAGCATGCTTATCGTTGGAAACGTTTCAATCGTCTCGAGCAGTCCAGCATGGCCCCCCAGTTGAAGATCGAGCGCATCGAGTGCGTGCCGCTGTCGATGCCGCTGCCGCGCACCTTTCGCGGCTCCAACTATTTCATGACGCATCGCTGCACGATCATCACGCGCGTCTACACCTCGGCCGGCATCGTCGGCGAAATCTACAATGGCGACGAGTTCGAGACCCAGGCCGAGGTGGTGAAGATCATCCTCGACGAGATCCAGCCGCTAGTGGTCGGCATGGACGCCTTCAACATCGAGGGCTGCTGGGAGAAGATGCGGAAGCCTTCCACCAACATCCTGCGCGAGCGCAAGCTCGCAATGTGCGCGCAGGCCTGCGTGGACAGCGCGCTGTGGGATGCGGTCGGCAAGGCTCTCGACGTACCGCTCTACAGGCTGTGGGGTGGATACCGCGACAGGCTGCCGGTGATCTGCATCGCCGGCTACTACGAGGAGGGCAAGACGCTCGCCGATTTCGGCCGCGAGATGGAGGCGATCCGCAAGGCCGGCTATGCCGGCTGCAAGTTCAAGGTGGGCGGCCGCACGCCGAAGGAGGACGCCGAGCGTGTGAAGGCCGGGCGCTCGGCCGTCGGTGACGACTTCGTGCTGCTCGTCGACGCCAACCAGGGTTATGCCCTGAGGCAGGCGGTCGAGTTCTCGCGGCTGGCCGAAGGGCTCGGCATCCGCTGGTTCGAGGAGCCGGTGCACTGGCAGAACGACCGGCTCGACCTCGCCGCCGCGCGCTCGCTGACGGGCATTCCGATCTGCGCCGGCCAGAGCGAGATTTCGCGGGCCGGCTGCCGCGACCTGATGATGAGCGGCTCGATCGACGTGTGCAACTTCGATGCGAGCTGGGGTGGCGGACCGACGGAATGGCGCCGCGTCGCGGCGCTGGCGCAGAGTTTTTCCGTGGAGATGGGCCATCACGAGGAGCCGCAGATCTCGGCGCATCTGCTCGCTTCGATCGCCAACGGCACCTATCTGGAGACTTTCCATCCTGACCGCGACCCGATGTTCTATGCGCTCGTCGCCAATCGCTCGAAATTCGACAACGGCACCTATGACGTGCCGCAAGGCCCCGGCTTCGGCATTGAGATGGACAGGTCGGTGATCGAGAAATACAGGGTTTGAACAGGCTCCCGGCCGCAGTTTTCTGCGGACAGCGATTTGGCGGCGTTGAACGGCGCGCTTGTTCAAGGTACCCCGCTTTGAACACAGCACCGGCCAACGGGAACGGCATTTGTCGATTACCAGGGATAAGCAGGCCACCATCCGCGACGTCGCCAGGGTTTCCGGCGTCTCGGTCGGCACTGTTTCGCGCAGCTTGAATACGCCCGACCTCGTGCGCCCCGAGACGCTGGCGAAGGTGCGCGCCGCGATCGGCGCGCTCGACTTCCGCCCTGATTCGCGCGCCCAGAACATGCGCCGCAAAAGCACGCTGACAGTCGGCTTCATGGTCGACGATATCGCCAATCCGGTGCATGCGGAGCTGTTCAAGGCGGCCGACACGACGCTGCGCGAGCATGGCTTCTCGCTTTATCTGGTCAATACCAACGGCCGCGCGCGCCAGGAGGCCGACGCCGTCGAGATGCTGCAGCGCGGCCGCGCCGACGGCATATTGATGACCATCAACAGCGAGCAGGACCCGGTGACGCTGAAGCGGCTGCAGGCGCTGCGCGTGCCGGCGCTGCTGCTCGACCGCGACGTGCCGCTGCCGCTCGATGCCGTGTTCCCCAACCATGCCGCCGGCATGGCGCAGGCGACCGAATATCTGCTCGGCCTGGGTCACCGGCGCATCGCTCTCATCACTGCCGGCCCCGACATCAGGCCGGGCCGCGAACGGGTGCGCGGCTTCACGGAGGCCTTTGCAAGGCATGGCGTGCCGCTGCCGCAGGACCTCGTCCGCTCGCACAGCCTCTCGGCCGAATACGGCTTCCGCGAGACGCTGGCGATGCTGGAGGGACGCAACCGGCCGACAGCGATCATCGCCGGCGGCAACCGCACGCTGGTCGGCGTGCTGCGCGCGCTGCAGGAGAAGAACGTTTCCTTCCCCGGCGACCTGTCGCTGATCTCCTGCGACCAGACCGACCTGTCGCGGCTCTATCCCGGTCCGATCACGCTGATCGACCGCGACATGGCCGAGATCGGCCGTACGGCCGCGCAGCTTCTGCTCGAGCGGCTGACGGGCGACAAGGACCAGCCGCCGCGCCGCGTCACCTTCTCGACAAGGCTGATACTGGGACGGTCGTGCGCACCGGTGCGGCGCTGAAGCCAACGCGCCGCTCCGTCCAACACCCCTCATCCGTCGCCTTTTCCTCGTCCCTTGCTTCGCAAGGGACGAGGGCGACACCTTCTCCCACAAGGGGAGAAGGGGGAGATTGGCATTCGCGCTTCTGCCAACCGCCAAATGCCGGAGCTTGGCAGAGACGATCACGCAGCTCTCCACCTTCTCCCCTTGTGGGAGAAGGTGGCCGAGCGAAGCGAGGTCGGATGAGGGGTGTTGGACGGAGTTGCTACCGTCCGGCGGCCGGCGCCGGCTGCAGCCACTCCGCGATGTGGACCATGCCCTGTACGGTCCATCCGCCATCCACGACCAGCGTCTGGCCGGTGATGTAGCTGGCCCTGTCGCTGGCCAGGTAGACGACCGGGTCGGCGATCTCGCGCGGCTCGGCGAGCCGTCCCATCGGAATGCGCTCGATCTGCCATTCGCCGCGGATGGAGCCGTCCCTCAACCCCTGCTCGATCAGCTTGGTGCGTGTCGAGCCGGGCGCGACTGCGTTGACGCGGATGTTGGCGGCCGCGGTCTCGGTGGCGTAGACGCGCGTCAGGCCCTCGATGCCGGCCTTGGCGGCGCTGTAGGGACCGCGTCCGGGAATGCCGACGATTGCCGCCGCCGAAGCGATGCTGACGATGGCGCCGCCCTTGCCGCGTGCGCGCATGCGCCTGATGGCCTCGGCGCAGCACAGATGCATGCCAGTAAGATGTGTGTTGAGGACGACGTGCCAGTCCTCGGGCCGCATGTTCTCGGCGAGCGCCACCCGCTGCACTCCGGCATTGTTGACCAGAACGTCGATCTGTCCCGCTTCCCGGTCGACGGCGCCGAAGGCCTCCGCGACACTGTCGGGGCTGCCGACATCGGCCGTCAGGTAGATGACGCCGTCGCGCGCTTCGTCGGGTCCGTTCAGATCGAGGGAGAAGACCTTTGCTCCCTCTTCGAGAAGCCGGGCGGCGATGGCGTCGCCTATGCCGCGCGCAGCACCTGTAATGACCGCGACCTTGCCTGAAAATTCACCGGGCACGAGCGCCTCCTTCAATACATCAGCCAGCCGCCGCTGACATTGACGGTGGCGCCGGTGATGTAGCCGGCATGGTCGGACGCGAGGAACAGCACCGTGCCGGCGAGCTCGGAGGGCGCCGCCATATAGCCGAGCGGGATCTGCGCAATCGTTGCAGCGAGCGCGGCGTCGTCCATGCCGGAACGCATCATGGCGGTGTCGGCCGCGCCCGGCGAGACGGCGTTGACAGTGATCCTGTCCTTGGCGAGCGTGCGCGCCAGACCCCGCGTCATCGACACGATGCCGCCCTTGGTGGCGGCGTAGGCGACCGAGCCGCCGAAGCCGCCGCTCCAGAAACCCTGCGAGGTGAAGTTGATGATGCGGCCGCCGTTTCCCCGATCGCGCATCGCGCGCGCTGCGGCCTGGGCGAGGAAGAAGGAGGCCTTGAGGTTGACGTCGTGCTGGAAATCCCAGTCGTCCTCGGTGACGTCGAACACGCTCGGCCGGCGCCTCAGCACCGCCGCCGTCTGCACCAGCACGTCGATGCCGCCAAGGACGTCCGAGACACCCGCAACCAGCGCCGCATGGCCGGCGACCGGGCGGAGGTCATGGGCGATGCCGAGGTGGCGGCCCTTGGCCATATCGGCGAGCGTGGCATCGACGCCCTCCTGAGCAAGGTCGACAACGGCGACGCGGGCGCCGACGCCGTCAAAGGCGAGCGCGACCTCGCGGCCGATGCCGCCGGCGCCGCCGGTGAGCAGCACGCATTTGTCCTTGAGCCCGGCGTCGAGAGTGAAGGGCATGGTGGCACTCCTAAACTAGCATCATTGTTGCCCACTCATCCGGCCTCGCTTCGCTCGGCCACCTTCTCCCCGTCGGGGAGAAGATATGCCGCGGCGTGGCCGACGCTTCCTCTCCCCTTGGGGAGAGGGTGGCGAAGGCGGAGCCCGAGCCGGGTGAGGGGGGCGAATTTCATCGATCCAGCATTTCCTACCGCCCTTCGGGCGGGGCGATCTTGGTGTGCTCCTCGACAAAGCAGGACTGCGCCTCGCCGATGAATTTCGGCCGGTCCGCGGCCAGCATCGAGGAGTAGGGTTCGGTGGAAAAGGCTTTCAGCGCGGCCTCGATGCTGTCGAACCAGAGCTCGCCGACGCCGTCCCAGCGCGCTTCTTCCGGCGTCCAGCCCTTGACGCGGCCGAAGCGCAGGCCGCGCACGCCGGGCATCTGGCGCACGATGTCGGCATGCGGGCCGGTCCAGTAGGCGAAGAACTCCTCCTCGCTCATGCCGGCCTTGCGGCGGATGAAGCTGATGCGCTTGATCATGCGGAGGTCTCCTCAGGCCGCGGTTGGAAAAGCTCGAGCGTGATGCCGTCATGGATGCGCAGATAGGCGGCTTTGGCGCCCTTGTTCGGGCCGCCATCGATATCGACCGGGCCGTCGCTCAGGCTCCGCGCGCCGGCCGCGACCGCCCGCTGCCAGGAGTCCGCGGCGTCAGATACCTTCACGCAGACATGGACGTTGCCCGGATTGGCGGTCGCATCGGTATTGGGCGAGCGGGAGGCGACCTGGTAGTCGAGCAGCTCGATGACGATGCCGCCCGGCACGTCGAAGAAAGCCGCTCGGATCTCGACGTTGGGGTAACCGACGACCTTGCTCAGATACGGGCGGTTGAGAATGGTGGTCCAGCGCGGGCCGTGACCGACGAAGGCTTCCCAGAAGGCGAGGGCCGCGTCGAGATCGGCGACGCTCATGCCGATGTGGTGCAAGCCTTCGAAGGGTGGGGTCGCCTCTGCCATCTTACGCCTCCCACGCACGTTGCGCTGGAGTTACCCCCACCCCTAACCCCTCCCCACATGGGGGAGGGGGACTTTGCGGCAGTGCTCCCCACGCCAACCTTGGACGGTTTACACGAGAAGCGGCGACGTAGTTCCCCTCCCTCTTGTGGGGAGGGGTTAGGGGTGGGGGTAGCCTTACAAACACGATGCCCCTCAAATCCTGAAGATCCGCTCGGCATTGCCTGAGAACATCTTCACCTGGTCGTCGCGCGGGAAGCCGGCGATGATCGCGGCATAGGCGTTCACGACATCGGGGTAGGAGCTGTACATGCGGTCGACCGGCCAGTTGGTGCCGAAGACGATGCGATCCACGCCGAAGGCCTCGATCGAGCCGAGCACGTAGGGCTGGATCGAATCGACGGTCCAGAGCGGGTCGTTCATGCCGAGCCCTGAAACTTTCATCACCACGTTGGGCGACTTGGCCATGGTGTCGATCGCCGCGCGCCAGCGTTTGAAAGAGCCGGCGTCGCGCGCCATCGGAATCGCGCAGTGGTCCACGCAGATGATCGTCTCGGGGAAGGTGCGGGCGAGGTCGAACACGTCGTCGGCGCGCTCGATGCGCGTGTCCAGGCAATAGACGAGATTGCGGGTCGCAAGTTCGGCGAACCCCTTCCGCCAGGCGGGGTCGACGAGGTAGTTGCCCTCGCCGAAGTTGCGGATACCGCGCACGTTCGGATACTGGAGATGACGCTCGAGCACGGCGGCGGCGTCAGGGCGGGCGAGATGGCATTCGGCGACGATGCCTTGCGGGTAGCCGGTCTCGTCGGCGAAGGCCTGCAGCCAGGCCGTCTCGTCCACCGGGTCCGGCGTGTTGACGGCCGCCTGCACATGGATCGCCTTCGGCACGTTGGAGAAGCGGATCTCTGCGATGTAGTCCTTGATACGGTAGCGCTGCGCCTTGAGCGGGTCGGTGTCCGGCAGGAAGCCATGCACCGCGTCCGGCTCCAGCCAACCGTAGCGCAGCGTCGGGTGCTTCATGTCGTGCAGGTGGAAGTGGGTGTCGACGAAAGCGAGCTCAGCCATGCGCGAACCTTTCTATCGATGGACCGAAACCGCGTCGGCGATGGCTTGACCCAGCGCCGTGGTCGAGGCTGTGCCGCCCATGTCGCGGGTGAGGTTTTCGCCCGACGCCAGCACGCGCTCGATGGCCACCACGATGGCGTCGGCCGCTTCCTTCGCGCCGAGATGCTCCAGCATCATGGCGCCCGACCAGATCTGGCCGATCGGATTGGCGATGTTCTGGCCGGCGATATCGGGAGCCGAGCCGTGCACGGGCTCGAACATGGACGGGAAGCGCCGTTCGGGATTGAGGTTGCCGGAGGGCGCGATGCCGATCGTGCCGGTGACGGCGGGACCGAGGTCGGAAAGGATGTCGCCGAACAAATTGCTCGCCACCACCACATCGAAGCTCGACGGCCGGCGCACGAAATGGGCGGTGAGGATATCGATGTGGTACTGCTCGGTGGCGATGTCGGGATAGTCGGCCGACACGGCGCGGAACCGCTCGTCCCAGAACGGCATGGTGTGGATGATGCCGTTCGACTTGGTCGCCGAGGTGAGCTTCTTCTTGCGCTTTCGGGCAAGCTCGAAGGCAAAGCGCATGACCCGGTCGCAGCCGAAGCGGGTCATGATCGTATTCTGCACCACCATCTCCTGGTCGGTGCCGGCATACATGCGCCCGCCGATCTCGGAATACTCGCCCTCGTTGTTTTCGCGCACGACGTAGAAGTCGATCGTGCCGGGATTGGCCAGCGGCGACTGCACGCCGTCGAAGAGCCGCACGGGCCTGAGGTTCACATATTGCTGGAAGTTACGTCGGATCGGCATCAGCAGCGTCCACAGCGACACCCAGTCCGGCACCGTGGGCCAGCCGACCGCGCCGAGGAAGATCGCATCGTGGCCGGCGATGCGGGCCAGCCCGTCCTCCGGCATCATGCGACCGAAGCGGGCGTAGTAGTCGCAGCCCCAGTCGAGACGCTCCCAGGTGATGTCGATGCCGTAGAGCCGTGCCACGGCTTCGATGACGCGCACGCCTTCCGGCACGACCTCCTTGCCGATGCCGTCGCCTTCGATTACCGCGATTTTCAAGCAGTCATTCCTCCCATGCGCTGCGACATCGCGCTTCCAAGGCGCAATCTTGATGATATCGTTTCCATTCATAACGGGCGATTGGAGGCATTTCAAGGGTAGGAAGACGCTTGCGCAGCATTGCCCTCAGATCATCGAATCGATTGCGATTCTCGCCTCGATTGGGATCTCGTGCAGGCTCTGGCCTTAGGCCGGACATGCATTTGGAACAGTGCGAATTTCGCACTGCACAAAGGTTTGACTTTGCAGCGGATTGCCTTCTGCCCAGCCAGATGAGCATGCGAGAAACATCGATCGGTGGGATTGCAAACCGTGCGACGAAGCGCATTTATCGAGACCGCGCTTGCCGGCTCGCCCCGTCATGCGGCTGGGTAGCCGGCGATGGCAAAAACAAATCGCTTGCAAGAAATGGGAACGTTTCAATATAGTCTGACTGCAGCCGCCTGAGGGCGGCCGCGGAGCCGGACTGAGGTCGTGGGGCCGGGAGGAGCCTGGCGCCGCTGCCACGCACGGCGCGGCTTTCGGCCGCGACCTCCTGCGTTTGACGAGTCGGTGAGGGTGGATGGGTTCTCGTGACGGCAGACGCCGGGCAATCGTGACGGGTGCTGCGCGCGGCATTGGCCGGGCCGTCGCGTCGAGGCTGGTCGCCGAGGGCGTCGAGGTGCTGGCCGTCGACATCGATGGCGAACGGCTGAGACACATGGCCGGCGATGGCTGCCGCGTGCGTGTCGTCGACGTCGCGGACCCGGAGCAACGACAGGCGCTCTGCGGGGAGGCGGATGGCTTCGACTACCTGGTCAATTCGGCCGGCGTGATGCGCCTGAAATCGATCTTCGAGGTGACGGTCGAGGACTGGCGGTGGCTTCAGACGATCAATGCGGAATCCGTATTCTTCCTGTGCCAGGGCATCGGACCGCGTCTTGAACCCGGCGGGGCGATCGTGAACCTCTCGTCGAGTTCGGCCAAGCTCGCCACGACGGTCGATGTTGCGGCTTATGCCGCCTCCAAGACGGCGATCCTCTCCATAACCCGCTCCTTCGCCTATGCGCTGGCCGGCCGGCCGGTGCGCGTCAACGCGATCTGCCCCGGCATTGTCGACACGGAAATGCAGGACGCGGTTCTGAAGGGACTGGCGAACGCACGCGGAACAAGCGTCGAAGAGATAAGCCGGCAAAGAAACAGGAACGTGCCGCTCGACAGATCCGCGAGTGCTGAGGAATGCGCGGGCCTGATCTGGTTCCTGCTCTCCGACGAGGCGGGCTACATGACCGGCCAGGCGATCAACTTCACCGGCGGCATGGTGAACTGGTGAAAGGGAGGACGATGTGAAGAAGCCTATCACGGTGTGCACGACCGGCCTCGGCCATCCCGAAGGCCCTTACGAGCTCGACGACGGCCGCGTCATCTATGCCAACACCTATGCCAGCGCGATCGGGGTTTGGGACCCCAAGACCAACAAGGCCGGCGTGTTCGCCGAGGTCGGCGGCGGTCCGAACGCCTGCATGCTGGGGAGCGACGGCTGCGTCTACTCAACGCAGACGCCGAATGTCGGCACCTGGGTGGCGCCGATCCATCGGCCACCGTCGATCCAGAAGACGCATCCGGACAGCCGGGTGGAAATCGTCGTCACCGAAGCCGACGGCAAGAAGTTCGACGGGCCGAACGATCTCACCTTCGCTCCCGACGGGCGGCTCTGGTTCACCGATTCCGGCGACTGGGCGCCCGATACCAAGCCGCATCCCGGCCGCATCGTGGTCATCGAGAAGAACGGCGCGGCGAAGATCGTCGAGGAGCTGGATTACGTCTACCCGAACGGCATCGTGGCTGAGGCGGACGGGTCGATCGTGTGGGTGGAGTCCTACACGCTGAACGTCGTGCGGCGCACCGCTGACGGCAAGAAGGCCGTCATCGCGAAAATGCCGGAGGGCCATATCCCGGACGGCCTGAAGATCGACCAGGACGGCAATTTCTGGATCACGGCGGTGGCGGGCGGCGGCGTCGACGTGTTCGACAGGAATGGCAAGCACGTCGATTTCCTAGAGACTGGCGGCACGATCCTCAACTGTGTGTTCGGCAAGGGCGGCAAGCTGTTCTGCTGCGACATGGGACCGTTCGACGTGACCGGCTCGGCCATGACCGGCAGGCTGATCAGCTTCGATGTGGGGGTGGAGGGTATGAAGCTGTTCCGGGGGGCGATTGGGTAGGACGGAGGTATTCGCATATGGACTACGGCTTGCTCGTTCTCGTACCCCCACCCCTAGCCCCTCCCCACAAGGGGGAGGGGACTTTGCTGCAGTGCATCTCGCGCCAGACCTCAATGGTTTAGGGCAAAGAAGCGACGACGTTGTCCCCCTCCCCTTGTGGGGAGGGGTTAGGGGTGGGGTAATCTAGGCACTGCCCCAAGACAGGACGACAAAAGATGAAAATCGCGAAAATCGAAGCCATTCCGGTCAGCTATCCCGAGCCGAACGATTTCAATGCGCTGCGGCACCTGTGCCTCGCCAAGATCACGGCCGATGACGGGCAGGTCGGCTGGGGCGAATCCATCACCCAGTTTCCCGAGGCGAACTTCGCGGCCAAGGCGATCATCGAAGGCATGGCGCCGAACCTGATCGGCAAGGATCCCGTGCAGACCGAGGCGCTGTGGCGGCAGAACAAGCAGCAGGCGTGGTGGTACGGCTATCACGGCGGCATTGCCTCGTACGCCGTCGCTGCGATCGACATCGCGTTGTGGGACCTGAAGGGAAAGGCGCTCGGCGCGAGTGTGCTCGATCTTCTGGGCGGGCCGGTTCACGAGCGCCTGCCGGCGATCGCCTCGTGCCACGCGCACTACGAGTCGATCCCCGAGATGGCCGAGGAGACGGCCGAATGGGTCTCGACCGGCCTGCAGGGGCTGAAGACCGGCTTCGGCAAGCGCGGAAACGCCCGGCTCGGCTACGAGCACGACCGCGACGTGGCCTACGTCAAGGCCATGCGCGAGGTGCTCGGCGACAAGATGCTGATGATCGACAATGGCATCTCCATCAAATGGGACGTGACCGACGCGGTGCGCCGCGCCAGGGCGATGGAGGAATACAACCTCGCCTGGATCGAGGAGCCGCTCGGCGCCTGGGACCCGGAGGGCTACGCCAATTTGCGCGCCAAGACCACGACGCGTATCGCTTATGGCGAGCGCGAATGGACGCTGGAGCAGTTCGAGCGCGTGCTGGCGACCGGCACGGTCGACGTGGTCGGCGTCGACCCCGGCCGGGCGGAAGGCATCACCGGCTTCAAGAAGGTGACGGAGCGCTGCGAGTTCTACCGCCGCCAGGCCAACGCGCATGCCTGGTCCTCGGCGATCGTCAGCGCCGCGAGCCTGGCAATCTCCTTCAACTCGCCGGCATGCAAGCTGTTCGAGCTGAAGCCGCTGCGCAACCCGATGCAGCACGACCTGGTGACCCAACCTTTCGAGCACAAGGACGGCTGGGTGTATCCGCCGACCGGGCCGGGCCTCGGCATCGAGGTCATCGAGGAGGTGGTCGAGGGCTATCGCAGCGAGAAGGTTCTGGGACTGGACTGAGCATGATCCCGAACCGAAGGTCAGCGCAGCAAAAGGTTGCAGGCTTTTCGGGAAAGATCACGCGGCACTGAGTGGGGAGAAGGCCCGGAAGAGGGCGTCAATTTCGCGACTTGGAGTCACAAGGGAGGAAACCGTGAGACAATCGCTTCGTCACATGCTGCTGGCAGCCGCCAGCGGTGCAGCCATCATGATCGCCGGGGCGAGCCTCGCGCAGGAATCCAGCGAAAGCCAGATCCCGAAGACCGGGGAGAAGGTCGAGGGCGCGCCGTTCGAGGTGAAGCGCGACTGGGGCACGTTCAAGCTCGCCGACCGCGTCGCCGCCAAGGTGAAGGGCGGGGAGAAGATCAACTACGTCTTCTCATACCAGGCTTCGGGCATCCCGCTGTTCTCGCCGCAATATGCGGCTGGTTTCGATACGGGCTGCAAGCTCGGCAATGCGGTCTATCCGATGGAATGCTCGTCGATCGCGCCTGTGCAGACCGACGCCAATCAGCAGGTCAGCCAGATCGAGGCCAAGCTCGCGGCGGGCGAGATCGACTGCATCTCGATCGAGCCGGTGACGTCGGATTCGACCACAGCGATCGTCAACAAGCTGATGGACCAGGGCATCCCGGTCTTCACGGCGGGCGTCACGTCGCGCGGGCATGAGTTCACAAACTTCACGCAGGTGCCGCAGCTCGAGGGCGAGACCGCGGCGCAGATCGTGCTCGACTGGATGAAGGCCGAAGGCAAGGACCTCAAGGTCTTCGCCGTGTCGGGCGGCGACCCGACGCAATTCTGGGCACAAGGCCGCATGAAAGGCTTCCGCGAAACGATTACGAAGGCGATCCCGGATGCAAAGTTCGTCACCACGGAGGAGAATGGGCTCAACGTCTCCTATGATCCGGGCCAAACCTATGACGCCTATCGCACCTTCCTGTCGGCCAACCCGGACGTGCAGTTCATCGAGAACGTCGACATAGGCGCCGAGCATGCCAATCGCGCGATCGAGAGCCTGAACAAGACCGGTCAGGTCTTCACGATCGGCTGGAACGTCTCGAAGGGACAGCTCGACGGCATCGAGAAGGGCATCCAGGCGGCAGCCCTCGACCAGCGCTGGTCCGATCAGGCGGCGTTCGGCGGCCCGGCCTGCGGCGAGTTCCTGAAGAACGGCGTCATCCTGCCCAACACGCAGACGCTGAAGCCGGTCCAGAAGGCCGACGTGCCGAAGGCGCGCGAGGAACTCGACCGGATTCTGGGGCAGCAGTAGGCGCCTTCGCAGGGGCCGGGGACGCCGGCCCCTGTTCCCTTACACCACTTCCAGGACATTCATGACCAGCGCCGAAACCCGTGAACCAGCCGACGCCCGCCCCAACCTTTCGGCAGCGGGGCAGGCCACTTTCGACCTAGCGCTCAGGATGGGCGGGCTGTTCTTCGCGATCGTGCTCGTGGCGATCGTGATGTTCATCCTGAAGCCGAACTCGTTCAACGTCGATGTCGGCATCTCGGTGCTGCGCGCCATGAGCTCGGTGGCGATCATGTCGCTCGGGCTGACGCTCGTCATCGTGTCGGGCGAGATCGACCTGTCGTTCGGCGCGATGTACGGGCTGGGCGCCAACGCGCTCGCCGTGTTGTGGATCGTGGTCGGAATCCCGATCTACGCGGCGCTGCCGCTCGCCATCCTGGTCGGCGCGGCCGTCGGCCTGTTCAACGGGGCGCTGGTGACCTGGCTGCGCATCCCGTCCTTCATCGTCACGCTCGGCAGCTACAACCTGCTCTACGGCGTCTCGCTGTGGATCACGCATACTTCGACCTTCAACCCGGTCTATCCGCCGCCGGGCTCTGAAATTCCGCCGGCCGAGCTCGACTTCTTCATCGGGCTGACGGCGAGCTTCGGCACGCACCCCATATCGCTCGAAGTCCTGTGGATGATCGTGCTGGCGCTGATGGTGGGATGGCTGCTGCACCGCTCGCTGTTCGGCTTCCGGCTGATGGCGATCGGCGGCAACCCGACTGCCGCGCAGCTCGCAAGGCTGCCGGTGACGCGCTACAAGATCATCGCCTTCGTGCTGTGCGGCGCCCTGGCCGCGATCGCCGGCATTCTCGACTTCTCCTTCATCCAGACGACGCAGCCGAACATCGGCCTTTCCTACACCTTCCCGGTGTTCGCGGCGGTGATCATCGGCGGGGCGAGCCTGTCGGGCGGCAAGGGCACGATCATCGGCACGATCGGCGGCGCGCTGCTTCTGGCCGAGCTGCAGCAGGGCCTGGCGCTGCTGACGCCCGGGCCGCATGTGCAGCAGCTCTTCCTCGGCATCGTAACCATCGGCGCGGTGGCGCTCGACCTCGTGCTGACTAACATCCGCAAGCGGCGGGCGGCGTGATGAGTGGCGGGGGCATCTGCATCCGCGGGTTGCAGAAGCGCTACGGCAGCACTGTCGCGCTGGCCGGCCTCGACATCGACATCAAGCCGGGCGAGGTGCTGGGCATCGCCGGGCCGAACGGCGCGGGCAAGTCGACGCTGGTGCGCATCATCGGCGGCGAGGAGGGGGCCGACGCCGGCGAGCTGAGTTTCGACGGCCGCGCCTGGTCGCCGGCGGATAACTGGCATGCGGTAGCGGTCGTGCATCAGGAGCCGCAGCTTTTCCCTAACCTGACCGTGGCGGAGAACGTGGTCGCCGGCCGCGAGGACACCGCAACGGGTTGGCCGAAACCCACGGACGCCGACATAAACGTGATGGAGGCTCTGGGGCTTAGGCCCTTTCGCAAAGTCCGGCTCGCGGACTGTTCGCTCGCCACGCAGCAGCGCACCGAGATCGCGCGCGCCGTGGCGCGCGACGCGCGTGTGTTCCTGTTCGACGAGCCGAACTCGGCGCTGACCAACGAGGAGTCGGACGAGCTGTTCCGCGAGATGCACAAGCTCGCCGGAACCGGGCGCATGGTGGTGCTGATCACGCACAGGCTGCGCGATCTCGTCTCGCATTGCACAAGGGCGGCGGTCATCCGCGACGGGCGTGTGCGCGCGACGCTGTCGGGCCAGGCGCTCAGCGAAGAGGCGATTGCGCGCGAACTGGTGACCGAGAGCGGCGCGCAGGCAGTCGCCGCGAATGCGCGGGGCGCGGCGCAGGCGCAGCCGACATCGCTCTTTTCAGTGCGCGGCTGGACGCACAGGAGCGCCTTCCGCAACGTCGATTTTGCCGCGCGCCCCGGGGAGATCGTCGCCCTGATGGGCGTCGAAGGATCAGGCGCGCGCGAGCTGCTGCGCTCCTTCGCCGGCGTGGAGCGCGCGAGCGGCGAGATCACGCTTGCAGGCGCCGGCGAGGTGGGGGCACGGCGGCTGCGTTCCTATGTGCCGGCGACGAGGGTGGCCAGCCTCTATTCGAACTTCTCGGTCGGCGAGAACCTGCTGGTGCGGCTCGGCTCGCCCGAGATCGCCGGCCCTGCGCTGGCGCTCAGGAAACGCCGCATGAAGGCGCTTGCGGAGGCGGCGGTGAAGCGCTTCCTGATCAAGACCGGGACGACCACTCAGCCGATCCGTTCGCTGTCGGGCGGCAATCAGCAGAAGGTGGCGATTGCCCAGGCGCTGAACTGTTCGCCGGAACTGCTGCTGCTCGAGGAACCGACGCGCGGCGTCGACATACGCTCGAAGGCCGAGATCTACCGGTTGCTGCGCGACTACGCGGCCGAGGGCAAGTCGGTGGTGATGTTCTGCACGGAGGTGCTGGAGCTATTCGAGGTGGCGGATACGGCCTATGTCGTTTCCGAGGGGCGGCTCTCGCCGCCGCTGGCAATCGCCGGCTACGATCACGTGGAGCAGCTCGCCACCGACATTACGCGGCTTGAGGCGCATCGGCACATTGCGGCGTGAGGTTGGATCTGTGTTGGCTCATACCCAAGTCAAATGGAACCGTTTCTATCAATAGGAACGTCTAAATTGCAGTACACATTGCGGTTTACTTGACGGGAAGAATGGAAACGTTATTGTAATCTCGCCGGTGTTGGACCGCCGGCCAATATGAGCGCGGAGATCGCGCCGGGAGGAAATCATGCGAGGCCTGAAAGGGAAGGTGGCGGCCGTCACCGGCGCGGGTTCCGGCATCGGCCAGGCGGCTGCCGAACGGCTCGGCGAGGAAGGCTGCAGGGTCGCGGTGCTCGACCGAAATCTGGACGGCGCACGCAAGACCGTCGAGAATATCGCCAAGGCCAGCGGCGATGCGATCGCCATTAAGGTCGACGTGTCCAACGAAGCCGAAGTCGAGGCGGCATTCAAGGAGGTCGTAGCCAAATATGGCCGGCTCGACATACTCGTCTCCAATGCCGGCATTTTCTCGGGCGAGCGCGACGCCAAGGTCGATGTACTGCGCAAGGAGGTGTGGGACGAGATCGTCGGCGTCAACCTCACCGGCATGTATCTCGCCTGCAAGCACGGTGTGGCGGCCATCAAGGACACGGCGGGCATGGGCGCGGTGGTGCTGACCGGCTCGCCCACCGGCATGTCGGGCTGCACGCCTGCCAACATCGCCTATGGCTCTTCGAAAGGCGGCGTGCACGGCCTGTCGCGGGTGATGGCGGTGGACCACGCGCCGGAGGGCATCCGCGTCAATGTCGTGGTGCCGGGCTTCACCTTGACCCCGATCGTGCGCGAGCTGGTTGCCGATCCGAAGGTCTACGAATGGCAGATCCAGAACATCCCGCTGCGCCGCGGCGCGGAACCGCGCGAGATCGCCGGCGCGGTGGCGTTCCTCGCCTCCGACGATGCCTCTTACATGACGGGTTCGTTCATGTTCGTCGACGGCGGCCTGACGGCCATCTGACATGGCCTCGCGCGCTCCGGGCCTATTTGCCTTGCAACGACAACAACCAATGGGAGGAATGGAAATGACGCTGAAGACCAGACTATCGATGCTGTTCGCCGGCGCGGCAGCCCTGACATTCGCCGTGTCGGCCCAGGCCGCCGACGAGACGATCGGCTTCGTCACGCACTCGCAGGGCGACCCGTTCATCCAGCAGATCATCGACGGTGCGCAGGCAGCAGCCAAGGATCTCGGCGTGACGCTCAATGTCGCCCAGCAGGCGGGCAGCGCGCCGGAGGGCCAGCTAAAGCTGGTGCAGAACTTCGCCAATGCCGGGGCGCAGGGCGTGGCGACCTCGGTGCCGGGCGAATCCATGGCCGGCGCGCTCAACGAGCTGGTCTCGTCCGGCGTGCCGATCGTCCAGTACAATCTGCTCAGCCAGGCGGTGAAAGGCCCCTATGTCGGCGAGAAGTCGGTCGAGAGCGGCCGTGTGCTCGGTAAGATCGTCGTCGACAAGCTCGGCGGCGCCTCGGCGAAAGGCACGGTCATCCTCGGCAACTGCTTCCCCGGCATTCCGGTGCTGGAGAACCGCGCCAAGGGCGTGCAGGAATCGCTTAAGGTCGCTTCCGGCCTCAACGTGATCGGACCGTTCGACGTGAAGGTCTCGGCCGTCGACAACTACAACCGCTGGGAGCAGCTCTATGCCGCCAATCCCGATGCGGTGGCGCTGATCGGGCTCTGCGCGCCTGATGTTACCAGCCTCGGCAAGCTGAATGCCGCCAACGGCGATAAATTCGTGGCCGGCGGCTACGACATGACCGAGCTCAACCTCAAGGCGATCAAGGACGGCCATGCCTATGTGACGATCGGCCAGAGCGCCTATGTGCAGGGCTACCTGCCAGTAGCGCTGCTGGTGAACGCGATCCGCAATGGCAAGACGCTGGAGGCGGGGTTCTACGACGCCGGTTCGCAGATCGTCACGGCCGAGGGCGTCGACATGGGCAACGGCCTGCCGAAGATCTCCTTCGACGAGGCCATGAAGCTCGCCGCGGACCCGGCGGCGACGGCGGCTTACTACAAGCAATGGAGCGACACGCTGATGGCGGGCACACTGAATGCCGCGCCCCAGCCGATGTCGGCGGAATCGGAGTAAGCTATACTTCTAGGCGATCGAGGGCGGAGGTTTGCCGCCCTCGTTTGTTTTCTGGAGCAGGTATGCGGCTGGCTCTTCTCTCCATCGTTGATCGCAGCGCTCTACGTTGCCCCCCTCTGTCCTGCCGGACATCGCCCCCGCAAGGGGGGAGATTGGCCTGATGCCGGCTGCACCCCTCATCTGCGTCGAACATCTGACCAAGCGCTATGGCGGCGTCGTGGCGCTGGCGGACATGAACCTTACAGTCGAGCGCGGCACCATCCATGCTGTAGTCGGCGAGAACGGCGCGGGCAAGTCGACCTTGATGAAGGCGTTGGCCGGCGCTGTCCGGCCGGACGGCGGCGAAATCAGGATCGAAGGGGAGGCCGTCATCCTCGATACGCCGAACGCGGCGCGCAGGCGCGGCATCGGCATCGTATATCAGGAGCTCAGCCTGTTTCCCGAGCGTTCGGTGCTCGCCAACCTGTTCGTCAACCGCGAGCCGACGCGCCACGGCCTCATTTCGCTGCGTCGGATGGAGGACGACAGCCGCGCCATGCTTGCCGAGCTTGGCCTCGACGTCGATCTGCGCGCGCCGCTGTCGCGGCTGTCGATCGGCGAAAGGCAGCTCGTCGAGCTCTGCCGCGTGCTGCTGGAGGAGCCGCGGCTGATCATCCTCGACGAACCGAACTCCGCGCTCAACCGGCGCGAGACCGAACGGCTGTTCGCGGTGCTGGAGCGGCTGCGCAAGCGCGGCGCAACCATGCTCTATGTCTCGCACCGGCTGGAGGAGGTGTTCGCGATCACCGACCGCGTCACGATCACGCGCAACGGCCGCGACGTGCTGACCAGGCGCACCGCGGAGCTAACCATACCGGAAGTGATCGAAGGCATGATCGGCCGGCCGCAGGAGGCGCTCTTTCCTCAGCCGCCGCCGGTTAGGGCGGGGATGAAGACACGAAGCATTGAGGTGCGCAACCTCACCGGCGGGCGGCTTGCGGACGTGTCGTTCGAAGCGCACTCAGGCGAGATCGTCGGGCTGGCGGGGCTCGAAGGCTCCGGCGTCACCGACCTGATGGAGATATTGTTCGGCATCCGCCATGCGCATAGCGGCTCAGTGACCTTTCCGGACGGCAAGGGGCTGCCGGGAAACCCGACACAAGCCGCGCGGCGCGGCATCTGCCTGGTGCCGGCCGACCGCCGCCGCAACGGGCTGATGCTCGAAAAATCGATCTTCTTCAACATCGCCAACGTGGCGATCGGCGCGCGTGACGACGCACCGCTGTGGTTTCTGCCCAATCGCGCGATCGAGCGGGCGCGCCGGCAGATCGATGCGCTGCGCATCAAGGCGGGTTCGGCACGAGTCGTCGCGCAGGAGCTGTCGGGTGGCAACCAGCAGAAGGTGGTGATAGGCAAGTGGCTGGAGATCGGGCCGGACGTGTTCCTGCTCGACGATCCGACGCGCGGCGTCGACGTCGGCGCCAAACGGGAGATATACGGATTGATCCGCCGCATGTCGGCTGACGGCGGCGTGGTGCTGTTCAGCTCCACAGAACTGCCCGAGCTGATCGGGCTCTGCGACCGCATCCTGATCGTCTATCAGGGCCGGCTGGTGGGCGAGGTCGCGGCCGCCGATGTCGACGGACACACGCTGCTGCATTTCATCAACACCGGCGAAAAGCCGACTTCGCTCGAGAAGGCCGTCTCATGACGGACGGAGCTTTGCCCACGAAGCGCGAGCGGCGCGGTTTCCGCATGCCGGACGAGATCGGCGTGATCACCGCGCTGGTCGTCATGATGGTGATCATCGGCGTGGCGCGGCCGCGTTTTCTCAATCCCATCAATCTGTTCTCGCTGCTCGGCAACACGACCTTCCTCGGCATGCTGGCGCTCGGCATGGTGTTCCTGCTGGCCATCCGCGAGATCGACCTTTCGGTCGGCTGGATGTTCAACTTTTCCGCCGTGTTCGCGGCGATCCTGATGGTGGCGGGCGTCAATCCATGGGCGGCGGCCTTTGCCGGCGTGCTGTTCGGCGCGGGGCTGGGCTTCGTGAACGGCATGCTCGTGGTCGGGCTGCGGCTGCCGGCGGTGATCGTCACGCTCGGCACCTATTCGATGTGGCAAGGTCTGTCGCTGGTCGCGAACCAGGGCCGGGCCATCGTGCCTTCGGACACGACGAGCAGTTATTTCAGCGTCATCCCGACGAAGCTGTTCGGCGTGCTGCCGGTGGCGGCGCTCGTGTTCGTCGTGCTCGCCATCGTCATGCATTTCGTGCTCCACCGCACCCGCTTCGGCTATCGCGTGCAGGCGGTCGGCAGCAATCCCGAGGCGGCAAAATATGCAGGCATCCCGACCGGCCTGGTGCGGCTGCAGACGCTGGTCATGATGGGCGCGCTGTGCGGACTCTCCGGCGTCATGTATGTCGGCTTTCGCGGCGCGATCGACCCGCAGGAGGGTTCCGACTTCGTGCTGGTCGTGATCGCGGCGGTCATCATCGGCGGCACGCCGTTGTCGGGTGGCCATGGCACGATCATCGGCGCGGTGGTCGGAATGATGATCATCCAGGTGATATCGAGCGGCCTGATCTTCTTCGGCATCGACGCGACGTGGTCGACCTTCGTGACCGGCGCGGTGATCGTGCTTGCCGTGTCGCTGGATCAGCTCATCAAGTACAACCGGGCGAGACGGCAGATGGGAGCGGGCTGACATTCACGTGAGGCCGGCCTGCAGTGGGCGAATCTCACCCTGGCCAGTTGCAGCCGCCTCCGCGATCTTGTGCCGCCACAGCTCCGGCCCGGTCTGGTGGATCGAGCGGCCGTCCACGTCCACTGCGACGGTGACCGGCATGTCCTCGACCTCGAATTCGTGGATCGCCTCCATGCCGAGGTCTTCGAAGGCGAGCACACGCGCGGAGCGGATCGCCTTGGAGATGAGGTAGGCCGCGCCGCCGACCGCGATCATATAGGGCGCGCGGTATTTGCGGATTGCCTCGATGGCGGCAGGGCCGCGCTCGGCCTTGCCGATCATGGCGATGAGGCCGGTCTCGCGCAGGATGGTCTCGGTGAAGCCGTCCATGCGGGTCGACGTCGTGGGACCGGCGGGGCCGACCACCTCATCGCGGACAGCCTTCACCGGCCCGACATAATAGATGACGCGGCCGCGGGGATCGACCGGCAGCGGCTTGCCGGCGGCGATCAACTCGGCCAGGCGTTTGTGGGCAGCGTCGCGGCCGGTGAGCAGCGTGCCGGACAAGAGCAGTGTTTCGCCGGCGCGCCACGAGGCGGTTTCCTCGCGGGTGAGGCGGTCGAGGTCGACTTTGCGGGCGTGGGCGAGATCGTCGCCGAGCACGACCGCGGGCCAGTCGGCGAGGTTCGGCGGGTCGAGCGCGGCTGGGCCGGAGCCGTCGAGCACGAGCTTGATGTGCCGGTTGGCGGCGCATTGCGGTATCAGCGCGATGGGCTTGGAAGCCGCGTGCGACGGGTAGGTCGCGAGCTTCACGTCGACGACGGTGGTGAGGCCGCCAAGTCCCTGCGCGCCGATGCCGAGCGCATTGATCTTCTCGTAGAGCTCGACGCGCAGCTCTTCTTCACGGGTAGCCGGCCCGCGCCGCAGCAGGTCGGCCATGTCGATCGGCTCGTTCAGCGCTTCCTTGGCGAGCAGCATCGCCTTCTCGGCGCTGCCGCCGACGCCGATGCCGATCAGCCCGGGCGGGCACCAGCCGCTGCCCAGGCTCTCCATCGTGGCGACGACCCAGTCGACGACGGAAGCGCCGGGGTTCAGCGTCGTGAACCGGGCCTTGTTCTCCGAGCCGCCGCCCTTGGCCGCTATCGCGAGCTCGACGGCGCGGCCCGGCACCAGCTCGACATGAACGACGGCCGGCGTGTTGTCGCGTGTGTTCTTGCGGTCGAAAAGCGGGTCGGCGACCATCGAGGGCCGGAGCGGGTTGTGCTCGTCGAGATAGGCTTCGCGCACGCCGGCATTGACCAGATCCGCGAAGCTCCCGTCCGCCTCGATGCGGACCTCCATGCCGACCTTGGCGAACACGACGACAAGGCCCGTATCCTGGCAGATCGGCCGCCGGCCGAAGGCGGCCATGCGCGAATTGACGAGGATCTGGCCAATGGCGTTCCTGGCGGCGGGGCTCTGTTCGCGCTCGTAGGCGTCGGCCAGGTGCCGGATATAGTCGGCCGGGTGATAGCAGGAGATGTATTGCAGCGCGTCGGCAACCGTACGTGTGATGTCGCTGCCGCGGATCGTGACTGCATTCATCGTGTTTTTCCGATAACCGGTGCGGCCGCCTATGGCCGCGGATCGTCGATGAAACGCTTCAATAACGCCCATTGTCAGGTGCCGCAACGGCGGCAGGGCCGAAAGACCCCCTCATCCGGCCGCCCTTCGACAAGCTCAGGACGGCCACCTTCGCCCCGCCGGGGAGAACAAGGAGCGCGATTGCAACCGGCGCTTCCTCTCCCCTTGGGGAGAGGGTGGCTTGTCGAAGGGCAGCCGGGTGAGGGGGCATATTCGTTGCTCGCCGCTGAGGGCCAAAACCGTTGAACGTCGGCACCGGAATCGCGAGGGCCAGCTACTTCCGCCGGCTTAAGATCTCTCCGAGCACGCGGTCGAAGCGGTCGATCTCCTCGACCTTGTTGTAGTGGACCAGCGAGACGCGCACGGCGCCATGCTCCATGGAAAGGCCGAGCCGCGCCATCAGCCGCGGCGAGAACATGTGCCCGTCGCGCAAGCCGATCCCGGCCTCGCCCATTTCGGCAGCCATCTCCTGCGGGGCGATACCGGCAATGTTGAAGCAGATGGTCGGCACGCGGTTATTCAGACGACTCTCGTCCGAAATGCCGTAGATGGTCGCGCCGTGCTTCTTCAGCACCGCAATCATCCTGCCCGCCAGCATGATCTCGTATTCGCGTATGGCGGCCATCGCGGCGGCGAGCGCCTCGCGGCGGGAATGATCGCCGGCCGGCAGGAAGCGGCGGCCGAGATCTTCCAGGTAGTGCACGGCGGCGTTCATGCCCGCGACGTTCTCATGGCAGAAGGTGCCGACCTCGATCTTGTAGGGCGGCACGTCGGGGATGAAGTCCTCCTTGAAGGTCGGCAGACGCCTCAGTGCTTCGTAGCGGCCCCACAGAAAGCCCATATGCGGCGAGAAATTCTTGTAGCCCGAGCAGACCAGATAGTCGCAGCCCCAGGCCTGCACGTCGATCAGCGCGTGCGGCCCGTAATGCACGCAATCCAGGAACACTTCCGCTCCAACCTCCCGCGCGAGCCGGCCAACCCTCGCGACATCGACCATGGTCCCGATCGAATGCGCGGTCACGGTGCAGGCGACGAGCCGGGTGCGGTCGTTGAGAAGCGGCTTCAAGTCCTCGACGTGAAGCTCGCCGTCCTCGCGCATCTTCCACCAGACGATCCTGGCGCCATCGGCCTCCAGCGCGAGCCAGGTCGCGATGTTGGCGTCATGGTCCATGTCGGTAATGACGATCTCGTCGCGCTCCATTTCTGGACTATTTGCCAGCATCTTGCCGATGCCGACGCTGACCAGACGGATGAAGGAGGTGGCGTTCATGCCGAACGAGATTTCGTCCGGGCGGTAGGCGTTGACCAGCATGGCCACGCTCTCGCGCGCTTCCTCGATGTTCCGGTCGACGCCCTGGCTGTGCCGGTACTTCGCCATGCGCTGGACGTTGAAATCGACAAGGTGGTTGGCGACCGCGTCGACCACCGCCTGCGGCACCTGCGCGCCGCCGGCATTGTCGAGGAAGATGAAATCGCCGGCCTTGCGGAGCGCCGGGAACATGGCGCGGATCTCGTCGACCGGGAAATTCGTCGCGGTCCCGCCGCCGAAACCGGTTGATTTCTGATGCTGGTTCACTGCACGCTCCCAGGATTGCTTTAAGCTTGAAGCGAAGCGTATAGCGCCAAAAGAAACGCCTTGCCACTCTGCCAGGAGCGGCAAGGCGTTAAGCCTAAAAGCTATCGCGCTCGATTATTTGGCGATCTCGGCCTTGATCTTCTCGACGTCGGCGGCGCTCATCTCGCCGACGGTCGTGACCTCGCCGTCCTTGATGCGCCACAGCCGGAACGGGCCGGTGATGTCGCCGTACTGGTCGAAGGTGACCGGGCCGATCACGCCTTCATACTTGATCGGTTTGCCTTCCTTGAGCAGCGCCAGCGCCTTGGCGAACTCGTCCTTGCCGGCGAAGATCTTCTCGCCGCCCTCCGCGACCACTTGCGGGATCGCGGCCTTGATGGCGGCCGCGTCGCCCTTGCCCGCCTTGGCGGTGGCGAGCGCGACGATCGCGCCGGCGTCATAGGAGCGGTCGGCGGCCGGCGCGTCCGGCTTGATGCCGCCGGAGAAGGCCTCGTAGTTGGTGTAGAAATAGTCGGTCGACGCCGTCTTGCTGGTGCCCGACGAGGTGCCGTAGGCGTCGTTCAGATACTGCGCGCCGACGGCTTCGATGAAGTCGGTTGAGTTCATGCCGTCGTTAAGCAGGAACTTGGCCGGGCCACCGCCGGAGATCCAGGCGCGTGCGATGGTTGCGCCGTCGACCGGATAGCTGACCAGATAGAGCGCCTCGGGCTCGCCGGCCATGGCCGCGCTCGACTCAGCCGAATAGCTCGCCTGCTTCTCGTTGTAGGGCGTGGTCGAGGTGATCGTGCCGCCGAGCTTGGTGTAGGCGTCCGAGAACTCCTTCGCCAAGTTCACGCCGAAGTCGTTGTTGACATGGATGATGGCGAGCTTCTTCAGCCCCTGGTCGATCGCGTATTTGGCTGCCGCCGTGCCCTGCAGCGCGTCGGACGTGATGGTGCGGAAGAACACGCCGTTGGTCTTGCCGTCGCGGCCGAGCGCGGTGAGCGTCGGCGAGGACGAGGCGGGCGAGACCTGCACGACGCCGGCCGGCGCGGTGACCGAGGTCAGGATCGGGATCGATACCGACGAGATGATTCCGCCGATGATGACCGGCACCTTCTTGATGTTGACGAGCTGGGTCGCCTGATCGACCGCGACGTTGCCCTGGCTCTGGCTGTCGCGCGTGTCGGTGACCAGGTTGCAGCCGCCGACGCCACCTGCCTCGTTGAAGTCCTTGAACGCCATCTCGACCGACTTGGCGCCGGCCTGGCCGTAGGCGCCGGCGGGGCCGGTCAGCTCCATGACGAGGCCGATGGTGATGTCGCAATCGGCAGCGAATGCTGGCAATGCGGACAAGCCGACGGCCGTTAGAAACGCGGTGGCTAGAAACATGCTTTTCATGACTGGTACTCCCCTTCTGGATGTGGCCGACTGCCGCGGCCGCTGGTTACTCGACTTGCAAGGTTATTCGGCGCCTCCTGCGGCTTGCCTAGGCTGCTCCCTTGTTCAGATTGTATTTCATGATCGACCCGTGACGGCCGTGGCGGTCGCGCTCGAGCGTATAGACGTCGCCGTCCAATTCGTTCGCTTGAGCCAGCACCGCGGCGATCTCGGCCTCGTCCCCGGCGCTAAGCACGATATTGGAGATGACGAGATTCGAAGCCAGATGAGTGCGGTTGCGCGCGCCGACGATCACGGCTGCCACGCCTGGCCGCGATAGCATGGCCGCACTGGCAATGGTGGCGATGTCGGCGCCGTGGCGGTCGGCGATCCTTCTCAATGTGGCGAGCAGAGCCTGGAAGAAATTCCATCCGCCGAGGTCATCGATGATCAGTTTGTATTTGATAAGCGAGCGGTTCTCGAGCGCACTGGTCGGTTCGGGAACGCCTAGCCATCTGTCGCCGAGAAAGCCGCCTGCGACGGTGCCGTAGCAGAACAGCGCGACGCCATGTTCGGCCGCTGCCTCGATCATGCGCTTCTCAGGGCGGCGGTCGAGCAGCGAATACTGCACCTGCATGGAGGCGAGCGGCACGCCGGCTTGCACTATCTCCAGCACGTGGTCGGTGTCGAAATTGGTGCCGCTCACCTTGTGGATCTTGCCGGCATTGCGAAGCTCTTCAAGCCACAGCGACGTCTGCAGCCAGCGCGGCTGGTCATAGTCCCACCAGTGGAACTGGACGAGATCCAGCCGTTCCAGGCGCAGTCGCCTGAGCGACTGGTCGATGACGCTTTCGACATCCGCTTTGGCGATGCGCGGCAAGATGTCGAGGTCAGGCACGTATTTGGTGTGGACCTTGACGCGGCCGAGGGCTTCGGCTCCGCGAAGATCGCGGTAGCGCAGCCGGAAGCGGCCGATCAGTTCCTCGACGCCGGTGTAGATGTCGGCGCAGTCGAAGGTGGTAATGCCCGCATCTGCAAAGGCGACCATGTCGGAGATCGGGTCGTCGCTGGTCAGCCGGCCGTGGCCGCTCGCCATCTGCCAGCCGCCGCGGATGATGCGCGAAATCTCGTAGTCTGGTGCGAGCCTGATCCTCTGCATTCGTCTCACTCGTCGGGAAGCGGCACGGCCGTCGTCTCGGCGTGGCTGAAGCGGCGTAGCCCCAGCCGCGTGATCCTGAGCCGCGAGGAACAGTTGGGGTCCGGACAGGCGATCTCCGCCTCGCTCGTCATCCAGTCGTTCCTGTGGGTCGGTCGCTGCTTGGCCGCCAGCAGCGGCAGCACGGAAGAGAGCGAATAGATAGAAATTCCCTGGCCAGGCGGCAGATGCAGCATCTCGCCGCGCAGCTCGAAATGGTCGCCGACCGTGGCGCCGCAGTAGATCGGACCACCTTCCGGAGCGATCACCTCGACACGCAGGTCGTAGAGCTCGAAGCTGTCGTCCTTTTTCTCAGCCATAGGCTTTGGCCCTTTCCTCCGCTCCCTCGGCATCGAGGCGCCCGCGGATCAGGTTGAAGGAGCGGGCGATATCGTCGGTCAGCGCCCGGACGGATCCCGCCTCGTCGCCGCGCTCCAGCGCCTCGATCAACGCCCAATGGTAGTGGGTGGCCGGGATGTCATGCTGCTCGTCATGGATTTGCGCTGCGACACGCACATAAGGGCCGGACTGGAGCCACATGCTTTCGACGATCGGGATCAGCACGGCTGAGCCGGCTGTGCGATAGATGTAGAAGTGGAAGTCGTGATTCAGCTCCGACGCGCGCCGCGCCTTGTCGGCCCGATCGCCATGAAAAGCCGCGTCATAATCCACAGTCAGCCGCCGCAGCCGGTCGAAATCCTCGCTCGAGAGGTTGGGCAGCGCCAACATGACCATCTGGCCTTCGATCAGGCGGCGGGCGCGGGCGAGGTCGTCGAGCCGTTCGCGGGTGATCAGCGGAACGCGCACGGAACGGTTGGGCAGCGCCTCCAGCGCCTGCTCGGAAACCAGCCGGCCAAGGGCCTCGCGCACCGGCATGGTGCTGGTCCGCAGCCTCTCGGCGAGGTCCTGGATGCGCAGCATCTCGCCGGCATCGAACATGCCGTGGATCAGTGAACGGCGCAGCTCGGCATAGACACGATCATGCAGCGTCTCGCGCACGACCGGCGAAAGTGCGCTGCGGCGGGTCATGGGGTTTCAGTCCTCAGGGCGGTGAATAATCGTTCGTCGATCCTGGCGCTTTCGCTCGAAATGTCGGCACAGCCCCTCATCGCCCTGCCGGGCACTTCTCCCCGTAGACGGGGAGAAGGATGCCGGCCGCTCTGAGCGCGCCTGGCCTCGTAGCGTCGGTGATTGCCGAAATCTTTAATGAAGGCGTCTTGCTCCCCGTTTACGGCAGGGCAATCGCATATGGCGAAAAATGCCCCCACTCCGCTCGCCCCCTCGACAAGCTCGGGGTTCGGCACCTCTCCGCCACTTCGTGGGGTAGAGGAAGGGCGCCAAGCGCCGAACTGTGAAGCTGGTGCATGCGCAAATTTTGTAGTTGCAATGGGATAGCATGTAAAGTTTGATCAAACATCATCGATCAAAATTCAGCAGGAGCCGAATGGCGTCAACGCCAGATGCCCCTAACGGTCTGACGAGCGGCTCCGCGCCGCCGCTGGTCGATGCCCGCGGCCTGACGAAGGCGTTCGGCGGCCTGCGCGCTGTGGATGACATGTCGATCTCGCTGCGGCGCGGCGAGATGCTGGGCCTGATCGGGCCGAACGGCGCGGGAAAGACCACGCTCTTCAACCTGCTCGCGGGAAGTCTCAAGCCCACCCTTGGCACGATCAGCGTTGCCGGTCGCGACCTCTCCCGCGAAGGGCCGGAGAAGCGCATTGCGCTGGGCGTTGGGCGCACGTTCCAGATCCCCAGGCCGTTCCCGGAGATGACCGTGCTGGAGAACGTGCTGACCGGTGGCCAGCGACAGGCTGGCGAGCGCATCTGGCTGAACTTCCTCGCGCCGGGCCGCGTGGGCGCCGAGGAAAAGGCGGCGGTCGAGAAGGCGCGGGCGCTGCTCGACTTTGTGACGCTTTCGCATCTCGAACACGAGCCGGCGCGCGTACTTTCGGGCGGGCAGCGCAAGCTGCTCGAGCTGGCGCGCATCCTGATGGCCGATCCGGAGGCGATCCTGCTCGACGAGCCGGCTGCCGGCGTCAACCCGACACTGCTTGAGCTCGTCATCGACCGTGTGCTCGACCTGCACGCAGAGGGCAAGTCGATCCTGCTCATCGAGCACAATATGGAGATGGTGTCGCGGCTTTGCGGCCGGGTTGTGGTGATGGCCGCCGGACGATATCTGACCGAAGGCTCGCCGGCCGAAGTGGCGCGCGATCCGGCCGTGATCGACGCCTATCTCGGCGGAGCGGCATGATGGCCGCTGCCGGGGAGATTGCGCTTTCGACAAAAGCGCTCGTCGCAGGCTACGAGCCCGACCTGCCGATCGTGCGCGGGGTGGATTTTTTGGTTGCGAAGGGCGAGCTTGTCGCGATCCTCGGGCCGAACGGCGCCGGCAAGTCGACCTTCGTCAAGGCGATCGCCGGGCTTGTGCCGATCCATTCGGGTAGAGCCGCGCTCGGCAGCTTCGACATGACCGCCGTGCCGGCCCACGAGAAGATGCACCACGGCCTCTCCTTCGTGCCGCAGACCGAGAACATTTTTGCGACACTGTCGATCAACGACAATCTGCTGCTGGCAGCGGACATCCTGCCGAAGAGGCGGCGAAAGCACAGGGTCGACGATCTCTACGCGATGTTTCCCGACCTCGCGGCGCGGCCGTCGCTCAGGGCCGGCCAGCTTTCGGGCGGTCAGCGACAGATGCTGGCAGTGGCACGGGCGCTGGTCGTCGAGCCGTCCGTGCTGATCCTCGACGAGCCGTCGGCCGGACTGTCGCCCAAGATCGTGACGGAGGTGTTTTCGAGGCTGAAGGCAATCAACGAGGCGGGGGTGGCCATCATCCTGGTCGAGCAGAACGTGAAGGCAGCACTGGCCATAGCCGACCGTGCCCTGATCCTCGTTGAGGGCCGCGTGCGGCATGAGGGGTCAGCGGCGACGCTCGCCGACGACCCGATCGTGGCCGAGCTCTATCTCGGCGCGCGCCGCGAGCGGGAGGTTCAACCATGAACCCGCAGATCGTGATGGATGGGCTCTTCACCGGTTCGATGATCGGGCTCGGCGCGATCGGCGTCACACTCACCTATTCGATCCTGCGCTTCGCCAATTTCGCGCATGGCGAGTTCATTTCATGGGGGGCCTATTTCGCGCTGGCAATGGCGGGTGCGTTGGGTGCGCTTTCCGGCGCATTGCTTACGCCCATCGGGCCGTTCTCCTTTGGCTGGGCGCTGCCGCTCGGGGCAGTCGCGGCGACGGCGCTGACCGGCGGGCTGGCGTTGCTGGTCGACTGGCTGCTGTTCGGCCGGCTCAGGGTGAACCGCAGCACGGTCATCATCATGGTGATGGCGAGTTTCGGAGCCGCGCTGACATTGCGCAGCCTGCTCGAATTCATCTTCACCTCGAAGCCGGTCTACTACACCAAAGCGCTGCAGATCGCGCTGCCGCTGGGCGGCGGCATCAGGGCTACGCCCGACCAGCTTCTGTCGCTCGGCGTCGCGGCAGTGCTGGTCGTCGCGGTGCACCTGCTGCTGACGCGCACAGCGATCGGCCGCTCGATGCGGGCCGTCAGCGAGAACCCGGCGCTGGCCGGCGTGGTCGGCATCGAGGTGCGCAAGGTGATCCGCACGGTCTGGCTGCTCGGTGCGGGGCTCGCGGCCATTGCCGGGATAAGCGCCGGGCTGATCGTGCAGATCCGGCCGCAGATGGGGCTCGACCTGCTCTTGCCGCTGTTCGCCGCGGCGATCCTCGGCGGCATCGGCAGCGTGCCCGGCGCCATGCTCGCCGGGCTTATCGTCGGCCTCGCCGAGGCGCTCGCCGTGCAGACGATCGGCGCCGAATGGCGCGCGGCGGCCGCCTTCGCGATCCTCGTTCTGGTGCTGCTCTTCAGGCCGCAAGGCCTGTTCGGGAGGGCGGAATGAGCGTCGAGCTGGTCGCCTACGCGGCTTTCTTCCTGACCATGGCGCTGACCTATGCGATCATGTGCCTTGGCCTCAACGTGCAATGGGGACAGACGGGGCTGTTCAACGTCGGCGTCGCGGGCTTCGTTGCGATCGGCGCCTATGTCTCGGCGCTGCTGACGACACCGGACGCGGCCGACCGCTTCGGCGGCTTCGAAATGCCGATCGCGGTGGGCTGGCTCGGGGGAGCGCTGGCCGCTGGCTTCGTATCCTTCCTCATCGGGGCGCTGACCATCAGGCTGCGGGCCGATTATCTCGCCATCGCAACCTTTGGTGTCGCGGTGACGGTGCAACTCGCAGCGCTCAACCTTCAGTCGATCACGGGCGGGCCGTTCGGTATCGGCTTCATCCCGCGACCCTTTTCCGGCTGGGCGGGCGACCCGCTGCTGTTCAGCCTAGCCAATTTCGGGCTGCTCGTCCTTGTGGTCGCGGCGCTTTATCTCGCGCTGGAACGGCTGCTGCGCAGCCCTTGGGGCAGGGTGCTGCGCGCCATCCGCGAGGACGAGCAGGCGGCGCGCGCGCTGGGCAAGAACGCCACGAAATTCCGGCTGCAGGCCTTCGCGATCGGCGGCGGCATCATGGGCTTGGCCGGCGCGGCGCAGGCGCATTTCATAGGCTTCATCGCGCCGGAGAACTACCTGCCCATGCTGACCTTCCAGGTGTGGGCGATGTTGATCGTCGGCGGCTCGGGAAACAACCGCGGCGCCATCCTCGGCGCGGTGCTGGTGTGGGGCATCTGGGCGGCTTCGGCGGGCGCGATCTCCGCACTCTTTCCGCCGACCGAGCAGGCGCGCGCCGCCGCGCTGCAGATCGTCATGATCGGCGTGGCGCTCTGCGCGATCCTGCTGCTTCGGCCCCGCGGTATCCTGGGCGAGGAGCGGGTGGTGTCGCGCCATCTTGGCGGGTTGTCGGCGGCGAAACCGCAGGCGAAACGGGAAATCAGCGAGGAGACCTCCGGTGCCCGAAACGCCTGATCGCATCCAGCTCGATGGCATGTCCATTAGCCGCCTCGTTTGCGGCCTGTGGCAGGTCGCCGACATTGAGAAGAACGGCGCGACGATCGACGCCGAGCGGGGCGCGGACGCCCTGGGGGATTATGCGCGGAGCGGCTTCGACACGTTCGACATGGCCGACCATTACGGCAGCGCCGAACTGATCACCGGGCAGCTACTGGCGCGTTACAAGGATGGCAAACGGCCACTTGCCTTCACCAAATGGTGCCCCGAGCCGGGGCCGATGACGGCGGAGGTGGTGCGCAAGGGCGTGCAGGAACGGCTCGACCGGCTGGGCGTCGACGAGGTCGATCTGCTGCAGTTCCACTGGTGGACCTTCGAACATCCGGCATGGCTCGACGCACTCCACGAAATGAAGCGGTTGAAGGATGATGGGCTGATCGGCGCGATCGGCGTCACCAATTTCGACGCGGCGCATCTGCGCGTCGCAGTCGCGGACGGCATTCCGATCCTCACCAACCAGGTCTCCTTCTCGCTGGTCGACCGGCGCGCGGCCGGCGATCTCTCCGCACTCTGCAAGGAGAAAGGGGTGAAGCTGCTGGCCTACGGCACGCTATGCGGCGGCTTCCTTTCGGACACATGGCTTGGCGAGCCGGAACCGCAATCGCAATCGATCCCCGACTGGAGCCGCTCCAAATACAAGCGCTTCATCGACACGGCAGGCGGGTGGGAAGCCTTCCAGGGAATTCTGCGCGCTGCGAGCGCGATTGCGCGGAAGCACGGCGTTTCGATCTCGAATGTCGCGACGCGCTGGGTTCTGGAGCATGAGGCCGTCGCGGCCGCGATCGTCGGCGCACGGCTCGGCGAGAGCGAGCACCGTGACGACAATCTGAAAGTGTTCGGGTTTGCGCTCGATCCCGAGGATAGAGCGCGGCTCGACGAAGCTTTTGCCGCGACAAAGCCGATCCATGGCGACTGCGGCGACGAGTATCGTCGCCCGCCCTATCTCACGGCCTCCGGCGATCTCAGCCATCATCTCGATGCCATTCCGCCGGTCTACAAGGCTGAGCCGGTCCCTGGCCGGTCGGACCGCTGGCGAGTGTCGTCCGGTAGCGTCTGGGAGCCGATCGCAGGCTTCAGCCGCGCCGTGCGTATTAAGGATACGATCCGCGTCTCCGGCACGACGGCCACGCTCGGCGCCGACCGCTGCGTCGCGCCAGGCGATGCCGGAGCGCAGGCAACCTACATTCTCGACAAGATTGCCGCCTCGATTCATGCGCTGGGCGGCTCGATGGAGGATGTCGTGCGCACCCGCATTTATCTGCGCGACGCCTCGCAATGGGAGCCGGTGTCGCGCGCGCATGGCCGGGTGCTCGGCGATATCCGGCCGGCCAACACGCTTGTGGAGGCGGGCGATCTGATCGGCGACTACGAGGTCGAGATCGAGGCGGAAGCGGTGGTGGACGGTGAGCCCGCATAGGGCATTTCCGTTTTTCTTCGAAACACGGAAATGCCCTGCTCTTTGTTTCTTGGGCAATTGCGGGCGGAAAACCGGAGCCTTTTTCCTTGGAATTGCTTTAAGCCGGCGGGAGCTTTTCGAATTTGGGCACGTTGGGATCGACCAGATCCCAGGCCTGGGCAGCCGCTGTCCAGAAGACCATCTGTGGCTTGTAGCGGCTCGGATCGTCGAGTGTCCCGGCCCGCACGACGACGAGGTCGGGCACGGCCGGGAACAGTATATAAACCGGTGTTCCACAACGCGGGCAGAAGGCGCGGGACTTTACCGTGCCGCCATCTCCAACAAAGTCATAGCTGCCGGCCTCGCCAGTGAGCGTCGCGGCCGCACGTGGAAAGGCAAGATAAGAGCCGTGCCCGGTGCCGGAGTCTCGCTGGCATTGCCGGCACTGGCAGTCGTTGGTCATGATAGGCTCGGCGGTAATTTCGTAGCGCAAGGCGCCGCAGCCGCAGCCCCCCTTGTATGATAGACTCATTTCAACCTCCTCGAGGCCACGCGGGCCATGACGTTGCAATCTTCCGAATCACGCGTGTCCGGAAAGCATGTGACAGCGATGTCTTGGCTGTTCAGTCCTGCTCGTCTGTCGCCTCGCGCAGTCGCGGCACGACCTTCTTCCAGCCCTCTCCCATGTTGCGGAAGGCAGTCTCGTTGTTGGGCAGCACGAAGCCGGAATGGACGAGCCGCACTCGGGTGCCGCTATCGACCGGCTCGAGCGTCCAGGTGACGATCGTATCGAGCGGCGATCCGTAGCCGGAATTGCCGTGATGTCCGCCCTTCCAGGAGTAGGAAAAGCGCCGGTTGGGAACGACTTCGAGCACCTCGCACCGGATCGTCCCGTCCCATTCGCCCGCGGGCGTCGTCTTGAAGGTGAAGCGATTGCCGACCTTCGGCTCGAAGCCGGTCGGCGGCATCAGCCAGCGCGCGACAAGCTCGCCGCTTGTGAGCATTTTCCAGATCGTTTCGGCGCGATGCGGGAAAACGTCATCGACAACGATGTCATGTGCTTCGGTTTTCAGGGCAGTCTCCGTCATCATGGATCGATTTCCTTCAGAAGTTCCTTGAGCTTCGCGAAACGCTCGCGCCAGAACACGCCGTAGTCGCTCATCCACTCGACTAACGGGGTGAGCCCATCGGGCGTGGCGCGATAATAGACTTTGCGTCCTTCGGGACGCTCGAAGACCAGCCCGGCCTGCCTCAGTGCCTTGAGATGCTGCGAGATTGCCCCCTGGGTTACGCCGCTGCCCTGCGTGAGCTCCACGACCGTAATCTCGTCGCTGCGGACAATACGCTCATATAGCATCCGCCTCGTGGGATCGGCGAGCGCCCGTATGACATCTGTAACTGGTGCGCCTTCGAGCATGGACAATGATTAGTCGATGCTAATTGATTAGTCAATACTAATTAATTTCGACGCACATATCGGCGCACGCGACGAAGCGCTTTGTGGATAGGTTTGCTTTGGCGGCTGGACCTACTCCGGCACCACGGCCATCGCCTGTATCTCGACCTTGGCGCGGTCCTCGACCAGCGCCGTCACCTCGACGGCGGCCATGGCCGGGAAATGCCGGCCGATCACCTCGCGGTAGGCCTCGCCGATGCCCTTGAGGTTGGCGAGGTATTCGGCCTTGCTGGTGAAGTACCAGGTCATCGAGGTGATATGCTTCGGCTCGGCGCCAGCTTCCGCCAGCACGGCAACAATGTTCTGCAGCGTCTGGCGCACCTGGCCGACAAAGTCGTCGGTCTCGAAACGGCACTGCCCGGTCCAGCCGATCTGGCCGCCGATGAAGACCAGCCGCCCCCGCGCTGCAACGCCATTGGCATAGCCAACCGGCTTCGCCCAAGCCTCAGGCTGCAGGATGGTATGCATTTCGACTCCCCAAAACCTTTTGTTTCACCATGATCTTTTCCGAAAACCGGCTCCACTTTTCGGGATCATGATCCTTCCTTGCAATTCCGGACGCAAAACCGCTGCACACTTTTGCTGGAATTGCTCTAAAGTTCGGTCCGCACGTTCCAGAGCTCGGGAAAGAGCACGACCTCCAGCATCTTGCGCAAATACGAGACGCCGGCCGTGCCGCCTGTGCCGCGCTTCAGCCCGATGATGCGCTCGACGGTGGTGACGTGGTTGAAGCGCCAGCGCCGGAAATAATCCTCGAAATCGACCAGCTTCTCGGCGAGCTCGTAGAGCAGCCAGTGCTCTTCCGGCGCGGCATAGACCATTTTCCAGGCGGCCAGCACCTTTGGGTTCTCGCCGCGCGTCTCGCGCCAGTCATCGCGCTCGGCGTCGGCGCCGATGTCGAAGCCGCTGCGGGCAAGCAGCAGCAGCGCCTCATCGTAGAGGCTGGGCTCGGCGAGGATTTTCTCCAGCTCCCCCATGACCTCGGGACGGTGCGAATGAGGGCCGAGCATGGCGAGGTTGCGATTTCCAACCATGAACTCGATCGCTCGATACTGCCAGGACTGGAAGCCGGACGACTGGCCGAGCGCGCCGCGGAACTCGGTGTATTCGCTGGGCGTCATGGTCCGCAACACATCCCAGGAATTGTTGAGCTGCTCGAAGATACGTGCGACGCGGGTGAGCATCTTGAAGGCAGGCCTGAGCTCATCGGCGCGGATCGCCCGCATGGCCGAGCGGATCTCGTGGACGGCGAGCTTCATCCACAATTCCATGATCTGGTGCTGGATGATGAAGAGCAGTTCGTCATGGGCCTGGGAAAGCGGCTCCTGTGCGTCGAGCACGCGGTCGAGCCGCAGATAGTCGGCATAGGACATGCGCCCCTTGAACGACATCTCGGCGCCTTCGCGCGCGGGATCGTAGGGTTTGCTCATGTCAGGGCCGCCCTGCGACGGTATTCCGGCATGTCCCAAAGCCGGTTCGCCATGATGTCGGCGAGGATGTCGACGGCCTTCAGCACCTCGGCCTCGCCGAGATAGAGCGGCGTGAAGCCGAAGCGGATGGCATCCGGCGCACGGAAATCGCCGATCACGCCGCGCGCGATGAGTGCCTGCATGATGGCGTAGCCTTGCTCGTGGAGGAACGAAATCTGGCTGCCGCGCTTGTTGCCGCTGCGCGGCGAGGCGAGGGTGAGTTCGGGGCAGCGGCCTTCTACCTCGCGAACGAAAAGGTCGCCGAGCCCGATCGAGACTGCGCGCACGTCGTCCATGGAGACGCCGTCCCAGACGTCGAGCGCGGCCTCGAGCGCGGTGAGCGCGATGACCGGCGGCGTGCCGCAACGCATGCGTTCGATGCCGTGGCCAGGTCGGTAGTCGAGGTCGAAGGCGAAAGGCGCCTCATGTCCCATCCAGCCGGAAAGGGCGGGGCGGGCGGCGTCGGCATGTTCCGGCGCGACATAGATGAACGCCGGCGCACCGGGTCCGCCGTTGAGGTACTTATACGTGCAGCCTACCGCGAAATCCGCTTGCGCCGCCGTCACATCGACTGGCAGCGCGCCGGCCGAATGGGCGAGATCCCAGACGGTCAGTGCGCCATGCGCGTGCGCTTTGGCGGTCAGCTCCTTCATATTGTGCAGGCGGCCGGTCCGGTAGTCGACCTCGGTCAGCATCAGCACTGCGGTCGAATCGTCGATCGCCGCCTCGACTTCCTCCGGCTCGACGATGTCGAGCTCGCAGCCGTCGTCCAGCAGCTCGAGCAGCCCTTGCGCCATATAGAGGTCGGACGGGAAATTGCCGCTGTCGGAGAGGATCACGCGGCGCGACGGGTTGAGATTGAGCGCTGAGGCGAGCGCCTGGTAGACCTTGATCGACAGCGTGTCGCCCATCACGACTGTGCCTTCCGCCGCGCCGATCAGCTTGCCGATGCGGTCGCCAACCTTGCGCGGCTGCACATACCAGCCTGCGCTGTTCCAGCCCTTGATGAGCTGTTCGCCCCATTCGTCGCGCATCATCTTCGCCACGCGCTCCTGCGCGGCGATCGGCAGGGGGCCGAGCGAATTGCCGTCCATGTAGACGACGCCGTCGGGGATATGGAAAAGGGACCGAGTGTGCACGAAATCGGTCATTTCGATGCACGCTCCCACAACGCTGGCGCTCTACGTTGCCCCCCTCTGTCCTGCCGGACATCTCCCCCGCAAGGGGGGAGATTGCCCGGCCGCTTTGGTTTCGCCAATCGCCGACGTTGCAAATTGGCGAAATCATACGAGACAGCCAATCTCCCCCCTTGCGGGGGAGATGTCCGGCAGGACAGAGGGGGGCGCTGTCCCGCCAACCTGTCAGTGAGGGGGCGCTGCATGGCCACGACCATCGTCACTTCGCGTGCTCCCTCAGCCTGAACCGCTGGATCTTGCCAGTCTGCGTCTTGGGCAGGGCGTCGATGAACTTCACCGAGCGCGGATATTTGTACGGCGCGATGATCGCCTTCACGTGGTCCTGCAGGATCTTCACCGTAAGTGCATCCGCTGCCACCCCTTCCACCAGCACGACATGCGCCTCGACGATCTGCCCGCGACCGTTGTCGGGCACGCCGATCACCGCGCATTCCGTGACAAGTGCGTGAGCGAGAAGTGCGGCTTCCACCTCCGGCCCGGCGATGTTGTAGCCGGACGAGATGATCATGTCGTCCGAACGGGCGGCAAAGTGGAAGAAGCCACGCTCGTCCTGGACGAAGGAGTCCCCGGTCAGGTTCCAGCCGTCGCGGACGTATTTCGCCTGACGGTCGTCGGCCATGTAGCGGCAGCCGGTCGGCCCGCGCACGGCGAGCCTGCCGATCGTGCCGCGCGGCAGCTCGTGCATGTCGTCGTCGACTATTCTTGCCTCGTAGCCGGCGACCGGCCGGCCGGTTGTGGCGGGCGCCATATCCTCCAGCCGGTTGGAGATGAAGATGTGCAGCATCTCGGTCGCACCGATACCGTCGAGGATCGGCTTGCCGGTCTTCTCGAGCCATTCTTCGAAGACAGGTCCAGGCAGCGTCTCGCCGGCCGAGACGGCGATGCGCAGCGACGACAGGTCGGCACCGTCGGCAAGGGCCCGGAGCATGGCGCGATAGGCAGTGGGCGCCGTGAAGCTGATCGTCGCGCGATACTTCTCGATGATCTCGATCATGTTCGGCGGAGAGGCGTTTTCCAGCAGCGTCGCGGCCGCGCCGAAGCGCAGCGGAAAGATCGCCAGCCCGCCGAGCCCGAAGGTGAAGGCGAGCGGCGGCGAGCCGACGAACACGTCTTCCGGCGTAACGCCGAGCACCTCCCTGGCATAGCCGTCGGCGATGATCAGCAGGTCGCGATGAAAATGCATGGTGGCCTTCGGCACGCCGGTCGTGCCGGAGGTGAAGCCGAGCAGCGCCACATCGTCGCGGCTGGTGTCGACCGCATTGAAGCGCACCGGCTTGTCGAGCGCAATGCGGTCGAGCTCGGCATCATGATTTGCCGTGCCGTCGAAGCCGACCACCTGTTTCAGGAAGCGGCTGCCCTTGGCGCAGGCGACCATTTCGTCCATCAGCCGCGTGTCGCACAGAGCGAGTGTTATCTCCGCCTTGTCGACGATCTGCGCGAGCTCGCCGGCGCGCAGCAAGGGCATGGTGTTGACCACGACCGCGCCTGCCTTGGCGGCGGCCAGCCAGCACGCCACCATGGCCGGGTTATTGGCCGAGCGGATCAGCACGCGGTTGCCGGGCTTGACGGCGTAGTTCTCGATGAGCGCGTGGGCGAGCCGGTTCGTCCAGTCGGACAGCTCCTTGTAGGTGCGGTGGCGGCCATTGCCGATCAGGGCCGTGTGGTCGCCAAAGCCCTTTTCCACCATGCGGTCGGTCAGCTCGACGCCGGCATTGATGCGCTCGGGGTAGTCGAAGCCGTCGAGAAGGAAATCCGGCCAATGGTCCGGCGATGGCAGGTTGTCCCTGGTGAACGTGTCGATATGAGCGCTGGCCGAGAGCATCTCACTCATTCGCCTCGGGCGGCAGGAAATCGACCTCGTGCCGGGCGGACAGCTCGATCACGCGCGGGATATCCTGCAGATCGTGCAGCGCCTCGAACAGGTCCTTGAGCTTGCCGGCCGGCGATACCCAGAACAGCGCCCGCGTCGGCTTGTCGGACTTGTTGAAATAGCCATGCGGAATGCCCTTCGGCATACGCACCAGATCGCCTGCCTTCGCTTTCGACCAGACGCCATTCAGCTTCACATCCAGCTCACCTTCCTGCACCAGGATGAACTCATCCTGGTTCGGGTGGATGTGCACCGGCACGAACTGGCCGGGGGCCGAGTTGGTCTCGAATGCGAAGGTCGTCTCGCAGACGGCTTTCGGGAAATAGCGCTGGCCGAGAATGTTCCATTCCACACCCGCAAAGCCTTCGCCGTTGGGTGTGATGCCTCCGTTCAGATCCTGTGTCATGTCTGTTCCCTCCTTTTGTTGAATGCCGACGCTGGCGAGCGTCTGCCGCGCGATCACCACCTTCTGGACGTCGGACGCGCCTTCATAGATGCGTAATGCGCGGATCTCCCGATAAAGGCTCTCGACGATATGTCCGCGCCGCACGCCGTCGCCGCCGTGAAGCTGGACGGCCTTGTCGATGACCTCTTGCGCGCGGTCGGTGGCGAAAAGCTTTGCCATCGCCGCCTCGCGCGTGACGCGGGCAGCGCCCATGTCTTTCGTCCAGGCAGCACGATAAACCAAAAGGGCTGCGGCATCGACATCGAGCGCCATGTCGGCGATGTGGCCCTGCACCATCTGCAGTTCGGCCATGGGCGCGCCGAACAACTGGCGCTCGGCCGCACGCTTCACGCTTTCGTCGAGCGCGCGACGGGCGAAGCCAAGCGCTGCCGCGCCAACGGTCGAGCGGAACAGGTCCAGCACCGACATGGCGATCTTGAAGCCGTCACCCGGCTTGCCGATCATGGCGGAGACCGGCACGCGCACCGCATCGAACGAGAGGCGCGCGAGCGGATGCGGGGCAATCACTTCCAGCCGCTCGGCGACATCCAGGCGATTGGCGTCGGCCGGTACGAGGAAGGCGGAAATGCCCTTTGCGCCTGGCGCTTCGCCGGTGCGGGCAAAGACCACGTAGAAATCGGCGATGCCGCCGTTGGATATCCAGGTCTTCTCGCCGCTGAGGACATAGTGGTCGTCATCTCGCGCGGCGGCCATGTCCATGTTGGCGACGTCCGAGCCGGAGCGCGGCTCGGAAAGGGCGAAGGCGGCGATCGCTTCACCGGCGCGCGTCTTGGTAAGCCATTGCTTATGTTCCGGAGAGCCGAACAGGCTGATTGCTCCAGCGCCCAGACCCTGCATGGCGAAGGCGAAGTCGGCCAAACCGTCATGACGCGCCAGCGTCTCGCGGGTGAGGCAGAGCATGCGCACATCGAGCGGCGAGGGGTTGGCAGGGTCGATGGCCGTCGGCTTCAGCCAGCCGTCGCGGCCGAGCATATTGACCAGCTCGCGGCAGGCAGCATCGACGTCGTGATGATCGACGGGCAGATTTGCGGCGCACCACGCCTCCAGCCGCTCCGCCCATTCGCGGTGGCGGTCCTCGAAGAAGGGCCAGGACAGGAAAGAGCGGTCAGGCATAGTGGCCACTCCCCGTGAAATGGAGATTAACCTGGGGCGTAAGTGCTCTACGTTGCCCCCCTCTGTCCTGCCGGACATCTCCCCCGCAAGGGGGGAGATTGGACGGCCGTTTTGATTTCGCCAATCGCCGGCATTGAAGATTGGCGAAATCATTGAAGCCAGCTAATCTCCCCCCTTGCGGGGGAGATGTCCGGCAGGACAGAGGGGGGCGCTGTCCCGCGATCGTGGCAGTGCCGAAGACAGCCATCATCAATCCCCCTCGAACACCGGCTTTTCCTTGGCCACGAAGGCGCGGTAAGCGCGCTCGAAGTCGCGGGTCTGCATGCAGATGGCCTGCGCCTGCGCTTCTGCCTCGATCGCCTGGTCGAGGCCCATCGACCATTCCTGGTTGAGCTGCGTCTTGGTGATGCCATGCGCGAAGGTCGGACCGGAGACAATGCGTGCCGCCAGCTCCAGCGCCTGGGCCTCCAGGGCGGCCGGCTCGACCAGACGGTTGTAGAAGCCCCAGCGCTCGCCCTCGGCGGCAGACATGGTGCGGCCGGTGTAGAGAAGCTCGGCGGCACGGCCCTGGCCGATGATGCGCGGCAGCATCGCGCAGGCGCCCATGTCGCAGCCGGCCAGCCCGACCCGGGTGAAGAGGAAGGCGGTCTTCGCCTCGGGCGTGGCGATGCGGATATCCGAAGCCATTGCAACGATCGCCCCGGCGCCGACCGCGACGCCGTCGATAGCCGCGATGATCGGCTTGCCGCAATGGAGCATTGCTTTCACGAGGTCGCCGGTCATGCGGGTGAAGGCCAACAGTTCCTTCGTGTCCATGTGAACCAGCGGCCCTATGACGTCGTGCACATCGCCGCCGGAAGAGAAATTGCCGCCATTGGGCAGGAACACGACCGCATCGACGTCATCGGCGTAGACGAGGCTGCGGAACGTGTCGCGCAGCTCGGCGTAGGATTCGAAGGTAAGCGGATTCTTACGATCAGGTCGATCGAGCCGCACACGCGCGACCTTGCCTTCGACCTGCCAAAGGAAATGTTTCGGCTTCAGGCCCGCCATTTGCGAAGGCTTCATTCGCGTCCCTCCCAATTGCTGCGGAACGATTTCAGCATCGTCGCCAGCCGCCGCGTTTCTTCCTCGCCGACGCCGCCGAGCAACTCGCCGATCCATCCTTCATGGGCGGCCGCCATGGCACGGAATTGCACGACGCCGGTGTCGGTTAGCCGGACCATGGAGGTGCGGCGGTCGCCGTTGCGGCGCGCGCGCATGACCAGCCCCTCCGACACCAGCCGGTCGACGATGCCGGTTACATTGCCGTTGGAGACGAGCAGGAAGCGCGACAGGTCGCTCATCAGCATGCCTTCCGGGCAGCGATAGAGCGCCGCCATCACGTCGAAGCGCGGCAGCGTAGTGTCGAATTCCTTCTTCAGCCGCTCGCGCAATTCCGCCTCGATCGTGCGGGAGGCGCGCAGCAGCCTGATCCAGAGGCGCAGCCGCTCCTTACTGTCCTTCGAGATGCCGGATGCGGAGAGCGGCGCGCTCACCATGTCTCGCCTCCCGAGACTGAGATCGCCTGGCCGGTGATCGAACCGGCGGCATCGCTGCAGAGCCACAGCACGGTCGCGGCAACTTCGTCTGGCCGGATGAAACGGCCCTGCGGGTTGACGGAGCGCAGGCTCTCGCGCGCGTCCTCCTGGCTGCGGCCGGTCTTGTGGACGATGCGCCGCACCGATTCTTCGAGCAGTTCCGTCTCGACGAAGCCGGGACAGACCGCGTTGACCGTGACGCCTGTGCTGGCCAGTTCGGTTGCCAGCGCGCGCATCAGACCGACCATGCCGTGCTTGGCCGCGACATAGGGCGCGACATAGGCATAACCCTTCAGCCCTGCGGTTGAGGCGATGAAGACGATCCGCCCTTCCTTGCGCGCCGCCATGCCGGCGAGCGCCGGCTTCACCGTCAGGAAGGAACCGGTGAGGTTGACATTGAGGCAGGCGTGCCAGTCGGCGAGCGTCGTTTTTGCGGCGGGCGCGCTGCCGGCCATGCCGGCATTGGCCACCACGATGCCGAACGGTCCACGCGCGGCCTCCGCCCTCTCGTAGAGCGCGGCCATCGCATGCTCGTCCGTTACGTCGGCCGCCAGCGGGAAGATTCTCGCATTCTCGCCGGCCACCGCCGCAAGCGGTTCCTCGCGCCGTCCGCAGATCGTGACATCCACCCCGACTTCGGCGAGCGACAGTGCGATAGCGCGCCCAACGCCTGAGCCGCCGCCTGTAACCAATGCATGGCGGAAGGGGATCATACTTTCAGCCCCATCGTCGCGCTGCGTTCGGCGAGCCGGTAGATCTGATCGCGACCTGGCAGATACGGGTCGGGCCACCTCACGTCGCGGTCGTTGAGTGTGACCGCCGCATGCAGCGTCCAGTACGGGTTGGTGAGATGCGGACGGGCGAGACACACCAGATCGGCGCGGCCTGCCATCAATATCGAGTTGACGTGGTCCGGCTCGAAGATGTTGCCGACCGCCATCGTGGCCATGCCGGTCTCGTTGCGGATGCGGTCGGAAAACGGCGTCTGGAACATGCGGCCATAGACTGGCCGCGCGCGGATCGAGGTCTGGCCCGCCGACACGTCGCAAATGTCGACGCCCGCCTCCTGCAATAGCCGCGCGATCTCGACGGCGTCAGCCGGCGTCACGCCCTCGGCGCCGACCCAGTCATTGGCCGAGATGCGCATGGAGATAGGCTTCTCAGCCGGCCACACCGCGCGCACGGCGCGGAAGACTTCCTGCGGGTAGCGCATGCGGTTCTGGAGCGAGCCGCCATATTCGTCGGTGCGCCTGTTGGTGATTGGCGTGATGAAGGAGGAGAGCAGGTAGCCATGCGCGGCATGGATCTCCAGCATGTCGAAACCACAGCGGGCTGCCATCTCCGCCGACGCCGCGAACTGTTCGCGCACGAAGTCCATGTCGGCGCGGGTCATCGCCTTCGGCACCTGGTTGCGTGGCGACCACGGCACGTCGGAGGCGGCCATCACCGGCCAGTTGCCTTCGGCCAGCGGCGCGTCGCTTTCCTCCCAACCGAGCTGGGTCGAGCCCTTTGGTCCGGAATGGCCGATCTGCGCGCAGATCTTCGCTTCGGTCTCGCGATGCACGAAATCGACCAGCCGTTTCCATGCGACCTCGTGCTCCGGCGCGTAGAAGCCGGTGCAGCCCGGCGTGATGCGACCCTCGGGGCTGACGCAGGTCATCTCGATATAGATCATGCCGGCGCCGCCTTTGGCGCGCTCGGCATAATGCGCGAAGTGCCAGTCCGTCGGGCAGCCGTCGACCGCCTTGTATTGCGCCATAGGCGAGACGATGACACGGTTCTTCAGCTTCAGTTCGCGCAACTGGAAGGGCGCGAACATCGGCGTGCGGTGCAGGTTTCCGGTCGCGCCCGACTGGCGCTGGAACCACGCCTCGGCGTCGCCAAGCCAGCGCGGGTCGCGCAGGCGGAGATTCTCGTGGCTGATGCGCTGCGAGCGAGTGAGCAGCGAGTAGTTGAACTGCACCGGGTCGAGATGGAGATAGCGCTCCACGTCCTCGAACCATTCCAGTGAGTTGCGGGCAGCCGACTGCAGCTTCATGACTTCCGTACGACGCGCATCCTCATACTTGCGGAAGGCCGATTCAAGGTCGGGCTCGGAATGCACGTAGTCCGCGAGCGCCACGGCGCTTTCCATTGCCAGCTTGCTGCCTGAGCCGATCGAGAAATGCGCGCTGGCGGCCGCGTCGCCCATCAGGGCCAGGTTCTTGTGCGACCAGCGCTCGCACAGCACTCGGGGGAAGTTGATCCAAGCCGAGCCGCGGATGTGATTGGCATTGGTCATCAAATGATGGCGGCCGAGATATTTTTCGAAGATACGCTCGCATACGGCAATCGATTCCTGCTGCGACATGGCCCCGAAGCCGAACTTGTCCCAGGTCTCCTCACCGCACTCGACGATGAAAGTCGCGGTCTCGGGATCGAACTGGTAAGCGTGCGCCCATACCCAGCCGTGCTCGGTCTCCTCGAAGATGAAGGTGAAGGCGTCGTCAAACTTCTGGTTCGTGCCGAGCCACACGAACTTGCATTTGCGCACGTCGATGTCGGGCTTGAAGACCTCGGCGAAGGTCGCGCGCGATCGTGAATTCAAGCCGTCCGCCGCGACCACGAGATCGTGGCTCTCCATGTACGGCCGAGGGTCGGGCACGTCTGTCTGGAAGACGAGGTTGATGCCGAGTTCGCGGGCGCGGCGCTGGAGCAGGAGCAGCAGCCGCTTGCGGCCGATGCCGCAGAAACCGTGGCCGGTGGAGACCGTGCGGACACCCCTGTGGAGGACGGCGATGTCGTCCCAATAGGCGAAGTAACGCTTGATCCAGACGGCGCTGACGGGGTCGTTTTTCGTCAGGTTGTCGAGCGTTTCGGCCGAGAGCACCACGCCCCAGCCGAACGTGTCATCGGGGCGGTTGCGCTCGATGACGGTCACCTCGTGCGAGGAGTCGCGCAGTTTCATCGAGATGGCAAAATAGAGCCCTGCCGGGCCGCCGCCGAGAACCGCAACCTTCATAGAGCGATCTCCTTGCCGCTTTTGACGTCATTATCGCGCCGCCCAAAATTATTTCAAGCTTAAAGTTTCTCCTTCCGCTCGATTGTTTGGTTGCGGAACGGGCAGGCTACGCGGCAGCGGAGATCCAGTTTCGTCGAAGGGAATGTTCCCCGTGACCTTGGGTACTTGCTTGTTGACCCCCTCCACCCACTCGCGTGGGGCGAGGAACCCAAGCTGGAGAAGCGCCGACATTGCGGCACCGGTTCCTCTCCCGTCCATCGGAGGAGCGAACCGGTGAGGGGTGTCGAGAAGGACCGGGCGTCGCAGTTTCCCCACCTGCTATTTCGCCGGGTCCTTCGGGCTCCACAGCACCGTCTCGGCGTCCTTTTCATAGGCCATGCCGTTCGGATAGCTGATCGCCTCGAACTGCAGGCCCCAAGGCGCCTGGAAATAGAGGATCGTCTGGCCAGCCGCCGGGCCTTCGTTCACCGGCAGCGGCCCCAGCCGCGTGGCGACGCCCTTGCTTTCCAAGTAGGCTTTGGCGGCCGCAACGTCGTCCACGTAGAAGGCGATGTGGTAGCCGCCGATATCGCTGTTCTTCGGCGTCGCGTCCTTCTGGTCCGGCGCGGTGTATTTGAAGAGCTCGATGTTGGACCCGAAGCCGCAGCGCACCTGCGTGATCTCCTCGATCACGGCCTTGGGATGGACGCCGAGCAAATCCTGCATGAACGTGCCCTTGTCGTCGGCGAACGGGCCGAACGACATCGCCTTCTTGCAGCCGATCACTTCCGTGAAGAAGTCGACCGCCTGCTTCATGTCCGGCACGGTGACGCCGGTGTGGTCGTGGCCGCGCATGCCCGGAATGGAGTCGGCGGAAACCGCAGCCGTTCCGACTATGAGGCCGGTAAACATCATCATGCTTCGAACTGCATACTTCATCTCAGTCACCCCCTGACGCGGGCACCGTTGTCGAAGCATGCCGGAGGCCCGCTTCTCCGGCGCGCCGTGTAGCCGCTAAGGTGAGTGGCGGCCTGCGGTGGGCCTCATGCACTCGCCTTGGTTTCAGTCCTGCCGCCGAGCCAGCCCGGATCGATCTCGGGAAGCGGGATCGCGGCCAGCAGCTCGCGCGTGTAGTCGTGGTTCGGTCTCGCGAACAAATTATCCGTGCGGCCGGACTCGACGATCTGGCCGCTGCGCATGACGATCACCTGCTTGCACAGCCTCCGGATCACGGAGAGGTCGTGGCTGATAAAGGCGACGGTGAGTCCCATCTCGTCGGCCAGTCTCTCCAGCAGCGCCAGGATCTGCGCCTGAGTGGAGACATCGAGTCCAGAGACGATCTCGTCGGCGAGCACGAATTTCGGCGACAGCGCGAGTGCGCGGGCGATGCCGACCCGCTGGCGCTGGCCGCCGGAGAGTTCGTGGCGGTAACGGCCGCCGAAGCTTTCGGGGAGGCCGACGCGCTTCAGCGCCTCGGCAACCCGTTCCTTGAGACTGTCGGTGATCCCGTTCTGCTTCAGCGGCGCTGCGATGATGGAGGCGATGGTGCGGCGCGGATTAAGCGACGACATCGGGTCCTGGAAGATCATCTGCAGGTTGCGCCGGAGCGGTTTGAGCTCCGCTTCGGGCAGGTTGGTGATGTCGTCGCCGTCGAACCAGATCGTTCCCGCGCTGGGTTCAAGCAGCCTTACCAATGAACGGCCGAGCGTCGACTTGCCGGAACCCGACTCGCCGACGATGCCGGTGACCGAGCGGGCCGGCAACTCGAAATCGAGCCCCTTCAATATCTCCACTTTCGGCGCCCGCCCAAGCAGCGGCTTTTTGGTCATGTCGAGCAAGGCGACCTTCAGGCCGCGCACCTTGAACAGGGGTTCAACCACGTGACGCCCTCCAGTCGAGGTCAGCTGCGGCGATCTCGGCAGCGAGTTCGGCAAGCACGGCCTCATTCACGGGCTTCAGGGAAGCGAGCGGATCGGTATAGCGGGGCGTGGCGGCGATCAGGGCACGCGTATAGGGATGTTGCGGCGCGGCGAAGAGTGCTGGCGTGTCCGCCTCCTCGACGATCTTGCCGGCGTAGAGAACCGAAACCTTCTGGCTGATCTTGGCAACCACGCCGAGATCGTGGGTGACGAACAGGATCGCTGTGCCATGCTCGCGCTGCATCTCCGCGATCAATCTCAATATCTGCTTCTGCACCGTCACGTCGAGCGCGGTCGTGGGTTCGTCGGCCACGATCAGGCGCGGCTCGGCGGCGAAGGCAGCGGCGATCAGCACGCGCTGGCGCATGCCGCCGGAAAGCTCGTGCGGATAGCAGCGGACGACGCGCTCCGGCTCGCGGATGCGCACCTCGTCCAAAAGTTGGCGGATGCGGGCCGCGGCCCTCTTGCCATCCCAACCCAGAATCTTGATCAGCCGGTCGGTCATCTGCGGGCCAATGCGGCGCGACGGGTTGAGCGCGGTGAGCGGGTCCTGCGGGATCAACGCCGTACGTGCGCCGATCAGCTTGCGGCGCTTTCGCGACCAGAGGCGGCGCAGGTCGGTACCTTCGAGGCGGATGCTGCCTTCTGCCACGCGCACGCTGAGTGGCAGGACGCCGAGCACAGCCTTGCCGATCATGCTCTTGCCAGCGCCGCTTTCGCCGACCAGCGCATGGACCTCGCCCGGCTCCACCGTCAGCGAGACTGAGCGAAGCACGCGCATACGGTTGGCGAGCGTGGCGCTGAGGTTCGTGATTTCGAGGCAGGGGGCGGTCATCGCCTGGCCCCATCAATGATCGGCCCCCTCTCCGTCGCGCTTCGCGCGCCACCTCTCCCCCGATCGACGGGGGAGAGGATGAGCCGGCCGCAAGCGTGGCGCCTATCCTCTCCCCTCACGAAGTGGGGGAGAGGTGTCGAGGCGAAGCCGAGACGGAGAGGGGGGCTCGACACCTTCATCGCAGCACCGGGTCGAAGCGCGCCTTCAGACCTTCCCCGAACTGGCTGAAGGAAAGCACGGTGAGGAACAGCGTGATGAGCGGAAACACCAGCACCCACCATGCCTGGTGGATGGAGAGACGTCCCTCGGCGATGATGCCGCCCCAGGTCGGGTCGTCGGTGGAGATCGACAGGTTCACGAAAGACAGGATCGCCTCGACGATTACCGCGATACCCATCTCCAGCGAGAGTAGGGCGATGATCGAGGGCAGAACATTGGGCAGCACTTCGCGCATCATGATCGCAAAGCGGCCAAAGCCGGCGATGCGCGCATTCTCGATATAATCCATGCGCGCCTGGCTCATCGCCTCCGCGCGCACCACACGGCAGAAGCGCGTCCAGTCGATGACGGCGATGGCGGTGATGACGGAACCCAGGCCCGTGCCCAGCACGGCTACCAGCAGGATCGCGAACAGCACCGGCGGGAACGCCATCCAGATGTCGACGATGCGTGAGACGATGCGGTCGATCCAGCCGCCGTAATAGCCGGCCAGCAACCCCAGCGCCGAACCGACAAGGCAGGCGGCGGTTGCCGCCGCGAAGGCGACTGCAAAGGCGATGCGGCCGCCATAGATCAGGCGCGAGAGCAGATCGCGGCCGAGGCTGTCGGTGCCGAGATAGTAGGTCGGCTCCGAGCCCGGCAGCCAGACGGGCGGAAGACGCTCCAGCATCAGGTCCTGCGCCAGCGGGTCATGCGGCGCCACCAGCGACGCGAAGATTGCGGCAGCGAGCGCGATCAGCAGCCAGCCGCCGGCGAACCAGAGCCGGGCGTTGGTCCGGCGAGCGATGGCACGAGCCTCAGCCATGGCGCAGCCTCGGATTGAGCACGGCGTAGAGCATATCGACGGCGAGGTTGATCAGCACGAAGAGCAGCGCGAAGACCAGCACGATGCCCTGGATCAGCGGCAGGTCGCGGTTGATGACCGCGTCGATGGCCATGTTGCCGAGCCCTTCGTAAGAGAACAGCCGCTCGACGATCACCGTGCCGCCGATCAGGAAGGTGAACTGCACGCCGACCAGCGTCAGCGTCGGCAGGGCAGCGTTCTTCAGCGCCTCGCGCAGGATGACCTGCGTTTCCGAAAACCCCTTCACGCGGGCCAGCACGACATAGTCGAGCGCCATCAGCTCCTTCAGCGACTGTTTCAGAAGCTGCGCGATGATTGCCGCCAGCGGCAAGGCAAGCGCCAGGGCCGGCATGAACATATGGCTGATCAAGTCTTTGGTCAGGTCGAAGCGCAGTCTGAGGATGCTTTCGAAGAGATAGAACTGCGTGACGAAAGGCAGTTCGAGGCGGGGCGATACGCGGCCGGAAATCTCGAAGATCGGCCACAGAACCCCGAACAGGAGAATGAAGAGCAGCCCCCACAGGAAGTCGGGGATCGACAGCGCCGCGCCGTTGGCGACATCGATGCCGGCTTCCACGACGGTCCCGCGCTCGCGCGCGCCGAGGATTGCAAGCGGCAGGCCGACCAATAGTGCTATCAGCAGCGCCACGATGGAGAGCTCCAGCGTCGCCGGCAGACGTCCGAGCACGAGGCCAAGGACGTTCTGCCTCAGCGAGATCGAAGTGCCGAAATCGCCGTGCACGACGCCGCTCAGCCAGATGAAGAACTGTTCGAACAGCGACTTGTCGAGCCCGTAGAGCGCACGCAACCGGTCGATGTCGGCCTGGCTCGCGCCCGGCGGCAGCATCATCGCGATCGGGTCGCCCGGCGCGATGCGGATCACCACGAACACCACCACCGCGACGCCGAACAGGGTGACGGCCATGGTGATGAGGCGGACGAGGAAACGCTGGAGGATCATTGACGGTTGAATGCTGGTATGGAATTGCCTCCGGCTTCAGCGTTCCGCACCCCCCTCTGGCCTGCCGGCCATCTCCCCCTCAAGGGGGGAGATCGGTCTTCATCTTCTGTTTTCGCCAGTCGCCTTCGTTGAAAAAGAGCCGGGATGGATGACAGCCGATCTCCCCCCTTGAGGGGGAGATGGCCGGCAGGCCAGAGGGGGGTGCAAGAAGCGCCAGCCATCTATTTCAACTAAGTTGCGGTGCCGAGCCTCAACCCGCCGGGCTCATCAGCGCCGGCAGCAGCGCGCCCGACTTGTGCGGCACAACCTTCACGCTCTTCGAGTGCACGATCGGCTGCGCGTACTGGAGGAGAGGCAGCACGTAGGCATTGTCCGCGATCAGCTTGTCGACGGCTTTCCAGCCGGCGATGCGTTTGGCCTCGTCCGGCTCGCCCCACAGCGGGTTGATGGCGTCGATCACGTCCTGGCTGTCCCAGACCGAATGCGGGCTCGGACCGTACATCGCAAAGCCGGTCGAGGTGGTCGGGTCGCCGATCGAGTTGCCCCAGTTGTAGAAGGCGGCGGGCGCAAGCTGGTCGGCCGCGCGCAGCTCGTAATGCTTGGCGATCTCATAGACCTCGATGTTGGCCTCGATGCCGACCTTGCGCCACATGCCGACGATGGCCTGCACCATCTCGTAATCCTTCGGCTTGAAGCCGCGGGTCGTCTGGATGGTGAACTTGACCGGATTGTCGGGCGAGAAGCCGGAGGCCTTCAGCAGTTCGACGGCCTTCTCCGGATTGTACTCGGTCTTGATCGAGGGATCGTAGGCTTCGTATTCCGGGGTCTCCAGCGTGTCGATCGGCAGGCCGTAGCCGCGCAGCAGGCGGTCGACCAGCAGCTTCTTGTCGACCGACATCACCGCCGCATGGCGCACGTTCGGGTCGAGCATGGCCTCCTTGTCGTTGAAGAAGATCATGCCGATGTCCGACACCGTCTCGCAGGAACCGGCCAGCCCGTCCTTGGCGATCAGGCGGTCATATTCCTCGTAGGGGATTTCCAGCGTCACCTGCGAGGAGCCGGACTCCACCTCGGCGACGCGGCTCGCCGCATCGGGCACGAACTTGATCGTCACGTTCTCGAAGGCCGGCTTGCCGCCGAAGTAGTTCGGGTTGGCCTTGAGGCGCAGGAACGCGTTCTGCTCGAACTTGTCGACCATGTAGGGGCCGGTGCCGATCGGCGCCTTCTCGAAGCCCTCCGGCCCGACCTTCTCGTAGTATGCCTTCGGCAGGATGTAGCCGGTTAGGAACGACATCCATTTGAAGTAGACCGGGTCGAACTGGACGACGTCGCCGGTGATCTTGTTGCCGTCGGCCTTGAGGTTGGTGACGTTCTTCCAGACGAACTGGATCGGGTTGCCGGTCTTCTCGTCGCCGGCGCGGGTCAGCGACCAGACAACGTCCTCGGCCGTGAAGGGCGAGCCGTCCTGCCAGGTAACGCCGTCGCGCACCGTCATCTTGACCTGCTTGCGATCGTCGCTCCAGCCCCATTCGGTGAGCAGGCCGGGCGCGAAGGAGAGGTCCGGCTTGTTGAGGATGAACTGGTCGAAGACCGACTGATAGAAGCCCTGGATGGTCGGGTTGACGGCCGAAGGGCCGACCGTCGGGTCCCAGGAGGGCAGATTGACGTTGTAGGCGATGGTCAGCTCGCTCGCCTGCGCGCGGGCGATGCGCGGCATTCCGAGAGTGGCCGCGCCGAGCGCCGAGGCGCTGTATCCGAGAAGTTGTCGTCTGTTGAGTTTCATTGTCGTTCCCCTGTTTGTGTTCTGGTATCGCCGGCGTCCGACTTAGCATCGGCACGCCGTCTTCCCATTCAGTCTTTCATCCACTCTGCGGCTGCCCAAACCGAATGTCACCTCCCGCCGAGTTCTTGGGCCAGCAAAAATCCCGATCCGGCGCCCGTGCCGGCGCCCGGCCAAGTCGCCGCGCCGATCAGGTGCAGGTTCTTCACCGGCGTATTCCAGCGGGCGAAGCCGCGCGCCGGGCGGAACAGGAAGTTCTGCGAGAGGTGGTGGCTGCCGCAGATCTGGTCGCCACCGACGAGGTTCGGATTCTCGCGCTCGAGGTCGAGCGGCGAGAACACCGCTCGGCCGAGAATTTTGCCTCTAAGGCCTGGAGCGTAGGTCTCGATGATGTCGAGCACGCGATCTGCGTAGCGCTCCTTCACCTGGTCCCAGTGCCCCGGAGCAATATCGCCCGCCGCATCGCCTTTGATCTCGGCAGGCAACATGCGCACCTGCACCCACAGCGCATGCTTGCCAGCCGGCGCGCGCGACGGGTCGATCGCCGTCGGCTGGCCGACGACCAGCACCGGCCCCGCCGGCAGCAGCCCGGCGACCGCCTGCTGATAGGTCCGCGCCATGGCGTCGAGCGACGGTGCGAGATGGACATAGGCAAACTGGCGAAGCTCCGCGCCGGCCTTCCAGTCCGGCAGGTCATCCAGCGCCAGATGGATCATCATAGTACCCGGCGCGTGGCGGAATTTTTTCATCGCCGCATCGAAGGCAGCGTCGCCCGAGCCCTTGGCCAGCAGCGTTCCGGTTAGCGCGCGAGGCGCCACGCCGGCAATGACGGCCTGCGTTGCGGTATGCGTTTCGCCGGAAGCGATGCGCACGCCGGTCGCCCTTCCGTTGGTGGTCGTGATTTCGGCCACTTCCGCATTGGTGAAGACCTTACCGCCGGCTGCTGCCAGCATCTTCTCCATCGCGCGGATGATCGTGTCAGCGCCACCCTTGCCGAGCACCATGCCAAAACTCTGGTTGGCCATGGATTCCAGGTAAGGGAACACCGCCCCACCGGCGATGTCGGGACCGAAGTCGAGATGCATGCCCCAGGCGGCCAGAGTCGCCTTCACATGGTCGGATTCAAAGTTCTCGTCCAGCCAGGCGCGCGGCGACGAGAACAGCAGGCGCGCCATGTCGAGCACGCCGTTCGTCCCCTTCTTGCGCCATGCGCCCCACACCGTGCCGGCAAGCGACCAAATCCCCATCGGTGAGCCAAGCAGCCGGAAGAGATGCTCGGCCTGCCCGGGAAACTCGGCGATCAGCCGGCGCCATGTGTCGGCGTCGGACTTCGAGAAGGAGGCAATGCGCGCGACGGTCTTCTCAATATCTGTGCCTACGCCGAACCAGCTTCCGTCCGGAAAGGCGCTGGCGAAACAGTCTGCCACCGGCGCGAACTCCAGTCCCGCAGCTTTCAATTCATTTGCATATTTCCGGTGGAATGCGGAGCCGGCAAAGAGGCTCAGATTCATCGCGCCGAAATCGTGCCGAAAACCGGGAAGCGTGTATTCGCGGGTCTGGACGGCCCCGCCGGCAATCGAATTGCGCTCGAATACCGCAGTTTTCCAGCCTTTTGACGCCAGATGCGCGGCACATGCCAGACTGTTGTGGCCCGCCCCGATCAGTATGGCGTCGTACTCGCTCACACCCCGAACCCGCAATCCTTTATGTTTGAAAGATAATTGCAGATGCATAGGTTTTCGTCTAGTAGGAAGATCAAGGGCCGCAACGAGCCTCCTGTTGATCGATAAGAGGGAAATTGAGATCATG
>Ga0081539_10000861_pt1 | contig 58129 bp, 53 predicted proteins | sample TabmetS4T2R2_FD_71023 | JGI IMG/M metagenome (GOLD analysis project Ga0081539, IMG submission 71023) | Tabebuia heterophylla rhizosphere microbial communities from the University of Puerto Rico - S4T2R2 | ecosystem: Host-associated > Plants > Roots > Rhizosphere ...
CTCCCAGACTTCGACCGGTACGATAGCGGGTCGCTTCGGCGTCACGCCACTCCCTCTATCTCATCCCTCATTTCTCCTCAAGTCTACGAGCTGAACGGTTACCGCCTGTGGCCCCACAATTTGAGGAAATATTTGAATTATCAAGAATGTGTGAGGGCCACGATAAGAGCAACTGTCAAATGGAATCTTTGGTTATTTCCAGCCAATCACTTTTTGCCACGTTGGACGCGCCGTAAGTCGCTGGTAATAAGCGACGACTAACGACCACGGAGTGACGTCTAACCCCAAATCTGTAGCGAGATAGATGTAGGGCAATACTGCAATGTCACCGACCGAGAAGGTTTTGCCAATATAATCGCGCTCGGCAAGAGCATCTTGCAGAATCCCCATGTTCGCTCGGACCTCACTCCAGGTTTGCTCGATGAGGCTTTTGTCCTGACGCTCTGGTGAGGTGAACCGGGTCAAACGCACTAAGGTAGATAGAGGTGGGCGGAAAGTAGTCTGTTCAAACAACAGCCATTGAAACACACGAGCACGGTCGTGGCCATCAGTCGGTAGTAACCGAGTCGCTGGGAACTTTTCCGCCAGATACAGCAGGATGGCATTCGACTCCCACAGAATGAAGTTATCCTCCCTCAGGGTTGGCACTTTGCCATTGGGGTTGAGCTTGAGGTAGCCAGGATTTTTCTGTTCGCCTTTGAGGAGATCGATACGCGAAAGTTCGTACTGCGCGCCGACCTCCTCAAGACACATGTGAACCTTCCGACCGTTTCCAGACATCGGGTAGGTATACAAGGTGAACACAGGGTCCTCCTTTTTCACAGTAATGAGTTCTGAGTGATGAGGAATGAGTGGAAAAGGGGAGGTTTCTCGTCACCCGTTACTCATTGCTCATCACTTGGTAACAATCCCCCGCTCAACTAACAATTTGAGAATCAGATCAATACTGTGAATACGCAAATTGATCTTGAGCTGGTCATACAAAGTAAAATTGGCCAACCGCAACATAGGTTTTCCATGCGCGATATCGATCACGTTGATGCAGGCAAAGTCTTGCTCAATGTTAAGTAGGCGCCCACTGGTCACACCGGTCACATAAGCCAGTAGCGCGTTATTCAATCCGCCGTGAGCCACTACCAACGCCGTGTGCCAATCATCTTGACTCATCAAGGAATTAAAGAACTGAACACCACGGTCTTGCACCTGACGGAAACTCTCCCCACCAAGATAAGGCTCGTCCCAGCTGATCTCCGATTCTTTAAAGAAACGTTGTACCTCACGGAACGTGTCGGCAGGTCCGAGCTTTGCGACACGCGTTTCGTCAGGTGTGATCTCCCGAATGTCGTCTGAGACCAGCACATCGAGCCCTTTTTCCTTAGCAATGATCTGCGCGGTCTCCTGGGCCCGAGACAGTGGACTTGCGTACACCCGATCAAGTGGTACGCCAAGAAAAAGAAGGGCGACGGAAGCGACTTGCTCACGCCCACGTTCGGTCAATTCTCCATTTCCTAGCGCGCCTTCGGCAGCGCGCGATTGATACAATGTCTCTCCGTGACGCATGAGATAAATGCGGCGTCCGTCCTGTCCGTGCATAGGTCACTCCTAGTTATTTTTTCCCGGCAAACGGTTTGTCGCGATCACGCAGAGCGTCTTTGAGTCCACGTTCCGCCATTTTCTTCACTTCATTTTTCACCGTCACTGTTTGGTGGGCAATGACATCATATTCTGTCGCCGATTGCTCTGCGGCATAGATCCCCATAATCTCGACAAAGCGATTGGTCGCGGCTTTGTGCAATGTCAGCAGATCGACCGGCACCATCGCTACGCGCCGCGCATAGGCCAACACTTCTTCTTCCAGCTTTTCTTTGGGGAACATGCGGTTGATCAGGCCATTATCCAGCGCCTCCTGCGCGGTCATCGAGTCGCCGGTGAAGAAATACTCTTTAGCTTTACGAATGCCGATCAGATAGGGCCATAGCGAAAGTGTTGGTAACACTCCCAGTGACCTTCCCGCCGGATGACCAAATTGCGCATCTTCTGACGCAAACACGAGATCACAGTGGCCCACAAACTCCGTGGCTCCGGCCAAGCAAAAACCATGCACTTGGGCGATGGTGGGTTTGGGGAGATTCCACAGCCGTTGCCAACGTTGCACAATCTTGCGTAATCCCCAGCGATCACTAGTTACGGTAAAACCGCCAGAGCCTCCAACCGGCGCCAAGTCATACCCAGCACAGAAAGCCCGGCCAGCACCACGAATAATCAGCACGCTCGCATCGTTATTGTTCTCGAATTCATCAAGCGCGCCGTCTAATTCTGACAGCAACTGTCGGCTCATTGCATTGAGCTTTTCCGGACGGTTTAAGGTGACACGAAAAATCTTGTCTTCCACCTTTTCATAAATGATCGCTTCATACGCCATAACTGTACCCTCCTTAAATGTGTGCGTAACCCGCCTCTGACTGCACTGTCGTTCACCGCAACGTGCTTTGCCACGTCGAGGCGCGCCAGTGTGGCCCGCCACGGTGTGGCTTACCACAGCCGCAAAGGGGTTGCCTAGAGTGGGTGAACTTTTGTTTATACGAATGTCACTTTCTTCCGATAGCTCTTCCGAACGAGTAAGGATGCGCAAATAAGAGCACAGCCTTGCTCGCCATTTTGTTACAGACAGGAGTTCCGGCATGAATCCTTCCTCGTCGAACCTGTTCCACCTGTTGGACGGACTCCAGCAACAGCTCTCACAGCTTCAGAAAGACCTAGATCACGTCAACGGAGTCACTTCACAGCAGTTGCATACATTCACCGCAACGTTCCGCAAAGCATTCGAAGCAGAACGACAGAAAGCCCAGGCCTTCGAGCATGCAATCTATGAAGTCCTCTTACGCATCGCAACCGCGTTGCATTTCCGCGACCACCACAGCGGCGAACATCTTACGCGCATGAGTCGGTACACAATGTTACTGGCATTACAGCTGGGGCTGCCAGAATCACAGGTCCATTTGGTGTATGCCGCGGCACCGTTGTATGATGTTGGGAAGATTGGTATTCCTGACGCCCTGCTGCTCAAACCCGGTCGCCTCCAGCAGGAAGAACGTGCCGTCATTGAGATGCATCCTACTCTCGGCACTAGTCTCGTAACGGGAGTGACCTCACCGTTACTTGAAACCGCCCGACAAGTGATCCTTACTCACCATGAACACTGGGATGGCAGTGGCTATCCACAAGGACTGAAAGGCGAGCAGATTCCCTTGGTCGGTCGGATTGTCATGCTCGCCGAGCGGTACGAGGCACTCCGCTGTGCACGCCCGTACCGCTCTGCGTTAGATCATGACCACGCGCTGGAAGTATTGTTACACGGCGACGAAAAAACCAAACCAGAACATTTTGATCCAGCCGTGCTCAGCGCATTTCATGCCATCCACAACGATATTGCCGCCATTCGTGATCGACGGGTGAACTAGGGAACATCGCAAATAGAGGTCTGCCTGAGTACGCCCCCGATCTGTTGCGCGTCGGCTGTGAGATCGATCACATCTCTGGGCGAGGACGTCAGAAGCAAAGTGAAAGATTTCTTGTTTCCCAGTGTGGTGGGGGACAATAACTACCCGTCCTGTGGCTTGGGTCTCAATTGTATAGTTGGTGTCAATGCCGGGAAGCTTAACTTCGCGGACCGCCATGGTGTCCGTCCTCTCGTTTACATGTAGTAGTCAAAATCACGCTCACTCCGCACGCGTCGGCGTAAGCGGAATATATGGGCCGGCACCGAATGCGGGTTGAGTTCGACATAGTTGCGTGCTCCGTGCCACAGATACCGCGCATCACTGAGGAGATCGTGCACTTGATATGGCTGTTGCGAATCGAGTCCAAGTTCTTCCAAAGACAGCGCCAGCCAACCACTATGCGTGTGATGGGGATCGAGATTCACGACCACTACGATTACATTCGTCTGATCCTCTGTCGTCTTGCTGTAGCAGATGAGTTGTTCGTTATCGATATCGTGAAAGCGCAAGTTGTGATTACTTTGCAAGGCGGGGTTTTCGTGTCGAATGCGATTCAGCCGGGCGATGAATTCCTGAAGACTGGCCGGGTTGGTCATATCCCATTGGCGGATCTCATACTTCTCGGAGTCAAGATATTCTTCGCTCCCATACTCCCGCGGGCGATTTTCGCACAGTTCAAAAGCCGGACCGTAAATGCCGTAGCTGGCGCTGAGGGTGGCTGCCAGAGCCACGCGGATCATGAAGGCTGGACGCCCGCCAAGTTGGAGATACTCGGTTAAAATGTCGGGGGTATTCGGCCAGAAATTGGGCCGAAAGAATTCCTGGGCGTCCGTGGTCGTCAATTCAGTGAGATATTGCGTCAATTCGGGTTTGGTGTTGCGCCAGGCGAAGTAAGTATACGATTGCGTGAATCCTAGCTTGGCGAGGCGATACATCACCTTAGGTCGTGTGAAGGCCTCAGCGAGAAAAATCACTTCTGGATAGTCACGGGTGACCTCCGCAATGACCCACTGCCAAAAAGCAAACGGTTTGGTGTGAGGATTATCGACACGAAAGATACGCACGCCTTGTTCAATCCAAAAGAGCAACACACTGCGCAGTTCCTCCCACAACGATTGCCAGTGCTCGGTTTCAAAGTCGAAGGGATAAATATCCTGGTATTTCTTCGGTGGGTTCTCTGCGTATTGAATGCTCCCATCCGGACGATGGCGAAACCACTCTGGATGTTCCTTAACATAAGGATGGTCAGGCGTACACTGAAAGGCGATGTCCAGCGCAATCTCCAGCCCCAGTTCCTGTGCTTTGCCCACCAACCGGCGAAAGTCATCGAGCGTCCCTAACTGTGGGTGGATCGCTTTATGTCCGCCTTCTGGGCCACCAATTGCCCATGGACTGCCCGGGTCGTCCGGTCCCGCGACTAGCGCATTATTCTTGCCTTTGCGAAAGGTCCGGCCAATCGGATGGATCGGTGGCAGGTAGAGTACGTCAAACCCCGTCGCGGCAATGTCACGCAAATGCGCCTCACAATCGCGGAACGTCCCGTGGATTCCAAGGGATCGTGCACACGAGCGAGGAAACAACTCATACCAGGTGCTGAAGCGGGCTTTCCTGCGATCTACCCACACTGTGAGTTCTTTTTCATAGCGAATCGCCAACGTCCGATCAGGATAGCGTTCGACGAGAAGTACAAACTCGTCACTCAAGACAAGCTGGATTCGTGTTCGTGCCTGAGCGGAGTCGTTCTGGCGGAGAAGCCCGCTCCACTCGCGCAACTGCTTTGCATCCGCACCGTGCGCACGACGGCCCGCTGCGTCGACCAGCTCCGCGCCAATGTGCAGTTCAACAGCAAGATCTTGCCCGGCCTCGACCCGTTTGGCGAAATCACGCCGCCACGAGACAAAGCGATCAACCCAGGCTTCGACCGTGTAATGATAGCGGCTAAGACGCTCGGCTGGGAACTGCGCGCGCCAGCGGTCGTTGACCAGCGGCTGCAACGGCGTTGTCTGCCACGCTTGGTCGTCCTGGTGGCGGTGGAGCAGGCGGGCCACGATCGCGTCGTGGCCGTCAGTGAAAATATCGGCTTCGACGATCACCTGATCACCAAGAGTACGCTTAATAGGAAAGAGTCCGCCATCGACCTGCGGGTACACCCCGGCGATAACCACTCGTGCTCGGCCTTCTTGATCGTTCATTGCGACACCTCTCGTGTACTTGCTGTGCGCTTGAAGCAGACCATAGCCAAAGGAGGCAACGTCAGATTCAGTGAGTGGAAGTGGCCATGTTGAGAGACAGGACTACTCTCGAGACCACCCATGTTGCCTTGATGGCTACCACCGTATAGCTCAGCATCGCCGTTCAGCACTTCCTGCCAGAACCCCGCGCGTGGCACTCCGACACGATAGTTGTACCGCACGACCGGGGTAAAATTGCACACCACGAGCAACAGGTCGGTCGTCGAACGTCCCTTACGCAGAAAACTGAGCACACTGTTTTCGTCGTCGTTACAATCCACCCACTCGAACCCTCGCCCGTCACAGTCATACTCATAGAGTACTAGTTCAGAACGGTAGAAGCGGTTGAGGTCTTCCACCCACCGCTGAATGCCTTTGTGTCGATCATAGTCGAGCAGGTGCCAGTCGAGACTGGCCTCGTGGTACCACTCATTCCACGTGCCTAGCTCACCGCCCATAAACAGCAATTTCTTGCCTGGCTGGGTATACATATAGCCGAACAACAGTCGTAGATTAGCGGCTTTCTGCCAGTCATCGCCCGCCATCTTGCGCAGCAACGACCCCTTTCCGTGCACCACTTCATCGTGAGACAGGGGTAACACGAAGTTCTCTGTCGAGGCGTAGAGTTGACGAAACGTCAGTTCGTTCTGATGATGCTTGCGGTGAATCGGGTCACGGGAAAAATATTTCAGAGTGTCGTGCATCCAGCCCATGTCCCACTTGAAGCCAAAGCCTAATCCCCCAACATAAAGAGGACGTGAGACCATCGGCCACGCCGTCGATTCTTCGGCAATTGTCTGCACGTCGGGATAGTGTTTGTACACTTCCTCGTTAAACCGTCGCAACAACGAGATTGCCTCAAGATTCTCGCGACCGCCGTACTGGTTGGGGATCCATTCACCCTCTTGGCGGGAATAGTCTAGATATAGCATCGACGCGACGGCATCGATGCGCAGCCCATCCGCATGATACTTATCCAACCAGAACAACGCATTGCTCATCAAAAAACTGCGCACTTCATTGCGACCATAATTGAAGATAAAACTATCCCAGTCTTGATGAATACCTTTACGTGGGTCGGAATGTTCATATAGATGGGTGCCATCAAAGTATCCCAGACCGTGCTCATCTTTAGGGAAATGGGCTGGCACCCAATCAAGGATCACGCCGATACCGTGTTGGTGCAAACAATCGATGAGGTACATGAAATCTTGCGGCGTGCCATAGCGACTCGTCGGAGCAAAGTAACCCGTCACTTCGTAGCCCCACGAACCGTAAAAAGGGTGTTCCATTACTGGAAGAAATTCCACGTGGGTGAAACCCATCTGCCGCACATAGGAAGGTAAAGTCGATGCTAACTCACGATAGGTGAGTGGACGGTTCTCTTCCTCTGGCACGCGCCTCCATGAGCCAAGATGGACTTCGTAAATCGCCATCGGTGCATTGAGCGTCTGATGCTGCCCACGGGTTGCCATCCACTCTTGGTCGCTCCATTGGTACTGTAAATCCCACACGATGGAGCCAGTTTTTGGGGGAGTCTCGGCATGAAAAGCGAACGGGTCAGCTTTATCAACGTGATAGCCACTGTGGCGTGACACAATGTGATATTTGTATATCGTTCCTGACTGCACGCCAGCAAAGAACCGTGCCCAGATACCGGACTGTCCTTGGGGGTACAGGACATGGCCGGTTTTGTCCCACTTATTGAACTCGCCAATGACCGATACCTGTTCTGCATCCGGTGCCCACACAGCAAAGTGGACACCGTCGGTCTCTCCGTGCCGCAGAGGGTGCGCTCCCAACTTTTCATACACGCGCACGTGACTTCCCTCATTGAACAGAAACAAGTCTTGCTCACCCAAGAACGAAGTAAATTGTGCAGGCGCTGGAGCGACTTGCACTACGGGCGTCGCACCTTTTACTTCCACTAGCACTACACGTCGTGGCTTCGCAGTTCGCTTCTTGACGGCAGTCTTCTTTTCCTTCTTCTCTCTCGTCTCACTCTTTTTTGGGGGCATAGTTACCTACCCTTTCTGTTTCACAAAAATCGCTTATTCCTAGAGCGTGCAGAGACAGGAGCAACTCAGCAGCATCACCAAAGGTGAATTGAGGGGTGAACTGCAACCGATAGGTCGTACTGGGAATGCAAGCACCGTAGGCCTGGGCTCCAGACGCTTGTTCCTGTCATAACTGTGACATAGGACACTCTTTCCATTTCCTCATCTAGCGTCCGGAGCTCGCCAATAGAGCGCAAAGGCGTACGGAGTGAATGTCATCTGTCGCGAGACGTTTCCGTCGAGAACCGTTGGCAACGCGAGCACCCCGGCAGTTCCTCCGTAGACATTAGCCGCCGCGTCAAGCGTTTTGAGCCAATGTCCCTTTGGTACCGGTACCTGCACAGACCTCTCCCCGGACGCAAAGGAGGCTACGATCAATACTTCATCCGCTCCCGGCTGCCAGCGGCGGATGAGAAGGAGAGCAGAATCTGGAAGGATCGTCGCCTCAAGCGTCTCTTTATTACAGTTATGCAGCGCTGGAGAACGTTTGCGAACGGCGATGAAGTCGCGATAGAAACGCAATAAGGCACAATACTGCCCTTGTTCACGCAGGCCGTGGTTGAGTTTCGAACGCGCGAATGTCGATAGATCTTGTGGATCAGGAATCTCCTCTACCCACGCAAAGGGCGCAAATTCACGACGCCGTCCGTCACGCACTGCCTGGGCTAGAGCAGGGTCGGTATGGCTGGTGAAATAAAGAAAGGGAGCTGGCTCACCATATTCCTCGCCCATGAACAAGAGCGGGATATTCGGCGCGCAGAGGACGAGACCCGCCACTAACTTCAACGCTGGAAACGGGACCAGAGTACTGAGGCGATCACCATAGGCACGGTTACCAACCTGATCGTGATTCTGGCTACAGATAACAAACCGTTCACCAGGAAGATGCCGGCTCAGCGTGCCGTGGGGGCGTTGGCGATATAACGAGTCTTGTCCTTGATAGACGAACCCATCAGTGATCGCGGTCCGCAGATGCTCGAGCGAGTGAAAATCGTCATAGTACCCCCTACGCTCTCCCGTCAGAAGCACATGGAGTGAGTGGTGGAAGTCATCATTCCATTGCGCGTCATGGCCCCAGCCGCCTTCGTCTCGACGTGTGATGATGCGATTGTCGTTCAAGTCGCTTTCGGAAATCACGAGGATAGTGCGGCCAAGGGCGTTCGCTTGGGTATGCACGGCCTCACCCAGTTCCTGCAGAATATGTTTCGGGCTCGTGTCAAAGATGCCGTGGACCGCGTCGAGGCGTAATGCATCAATATGATATTCAGTTATCCAATGTAGCGCGTTATCAATGAAATAATGGCGCACTTCGGCGCTGTCGTCACCGTCAAAACTGATTGCCCACCCCCACGGCGTGTGATAACGATCAGTGAAATACGGGCCATACTCGTTAAGATAATTCCCCTCGGGACCTAAATGGTTGTAGACCACATCTAACACTACGGCCAACCCCTTTTCATGGCACGCATTGACCAGCGTCTTCAGCCCTAGGGGCCCACCGTACGAAGTTTGTGGGGCAAACGGATGCACGCCGTCATACCCCCAGTTTCGTGTGCCTGGAAAGGCCGCTACCGGCATGAGTTCCACAGCAGTAACTCCGAGATCATTCTTGAGATAGTCGAGATAGGGAATGATTGCCGAGAATGTTCCCTCAGCCGTAAAGGTGCCACAATGCAGCTCGTAGAGAATCAACTCGCGTACCGCCCTCCCTTTCCACTCGTGATCGGTCCAGAGGAACGCGGAAGGATCGACGATAGCGGACGGTCCGTGCACACCCTCGGGTTGCCAGCGTGATACTGGATCTGGTCGAATGCGTGTGCCGTCAAGACAGTACGAGTACAGGTCGCCCGGTGAGAGGCCACGTACAATCGCAGTATGAACACCACCAACTTCCCGTTCCATCGCAACGCTCCAGTGCGGGTGCACAGACTGCACTGTGAGGTGTTGTACACGCGGGGCCCACACACTGAACCGTACAGTGCCGTCCGGCGACAGGCGTGCTCCGCGTTCGAGCGTCCACACCATAACGACTCCTTTTTCCGGGCTCTCCTTCCGACTCCTTATCGAGTAGATACCATAACTCGAGTGAAGCAGTTGACAATGCAAGGCCCGAGAAGAAATGCCTATGCGCTCCTCGGATTCCTAACCGCGATTACTATGAGCCTCTCTCGGTTCACCGTACAGTTGTACGGTTTGTTGTGGATTCGGTTACCCGCCCATGTTTGAAAAACACTACCGCCAGGGGCGGCAGCGTTAAATTGAGTGCATACGGGTGACCATGCGAGGCAGTGGGAACAGTCTCCAGACCACCTAGATTGCCCTGCTCACTGCCACCGTAGACCTCCGTATCACTGTTCAACATTTCCTGCCACAATCCCTCATACGGTACCCCAAGGCGATAGTTAGAGCGTATCACCGGGGTAAAATTACAAACGGCGAATATCACATCTTGTGGGTCTCGCCCCCAACGCAGCAAAGCCAGAACACTATTGTCGCTATCATGACAATCCACCCACTCAAATCCTCCAGCCTCACAATCACGCTCATACAACGCCGGTTGACTACGATAGAAGCCGTTCAGGTCTGCAACCCACCGCTGCAGCCCGGCGTGGAACGGATAGTCGAGGAGATGCCAATCCAGGCTCGCCTCATGAGACCACTCATTCCACTGACCAAATTCACCGCCCATAAAGAGCAGCTTTTTGCCCGCCTGGGCGTACATATAGCCAAACAAAACTCGCAGGTTTGCGAACTTCTGCCAGTCATTCCCTGGCATCCTAGCGATGAGCGAACCCTTCTCGTGCACAACTTCGTCATGAGATAAGGGCAGGACAAAGTTTTCCGAGTCGGCGTATAACTGGCGAAAGGTTAACTCGCTGTGATGATATTTGCGATAGATGGGATCTTGCGACAGATATGATAGGGTATCGTGCATCCAACCCATATCCCATTTCATGCCAAAGCCGAGCCCGCCGACATGCGTCGGACGTGACACCATCGCCCACGAGGTCGACTCTTCCGCAGTAGTCTGCACGTCAGGACAGTGCTGGTATACCTCAGTGTTGAAACGGCGTAGAAACTCAATCGCGGCGATATTTTCCTTGCCTCCATATTGGTTGGGAACCCACTCGCCTTCTTTGCGCGAATAGTCAAGGTAGAGCATCGACGCCACTGCATCGATGCGTAATCCATCGATGTGATACACATCAAGCCAAAATAACGCGTTGCTAATGAGAAAGCTCCGCACTTCATGACGACCATAATTGAAGATGAAACTATCCCAATCAGGATGGACACGCTGGCGCGGATCATCGTGCTCATAGAGATGGGTGCCGTCGAAATACCCCAAGGCGTGTTGGTCGTGAGGAAAGTGCGCCGGTACCCAGTCGAGAAGGATACCGATATCATGCTGATGGAGAGAATCAACAAGCAGCATGAAGTCTTGTGGTGTGCCGTAACGACTCGTTGGTGCAAAGTAGCCACTAACTTCATACCCCCAGGAACCGTAAAATGGATGCTCCATTACTGGGAGAAATTCGACGTGCGTGAAACCCATTTTCTGCGCATATGCCGGCAGCACCTCTGCTAATTCACGATAGGTGAGAGAACGATGACGCTCTTCGGAGACACGCCGCCATGAGCCAAGATGCACTTCATAAATAGCGATGGGAGCGTCAAGTGCGTTGCGCTGCCCTCGCTCGGTCATCCAGGTCTGATCTCCCCACGCGTACGTCAGATCCCACACGATCGATGCGGTTTTGGGAGGAACTTCATTAAAAAAAGCAAACGGGTCCATCTTATCGACCCGATAGTCGTGCTCACGAGAGACGATATGATACTTGTAGATCGCTCCTTTGCGCAGTTCAGGGAAGAAACGTTCCCAGATACCCGATTGATCTCGTGAGTACAAAGAGTGACTTTCCTTATTCCAGCCATTGAACTCGCCCATCACATTTACGCGTTCGGTGTTTGGCGCCCATACCGCAAAGTGGGTTCCGACTACGCCATTCACCGTCGCAATGTGAGCTCCGAGCCGCTCGTATAAACGGACATGGCTTCCTTCGTTAAAAAAGTGAAGATCCTGATCGCCAAGAAGTACAGATGTTGTCGTGTTCTGCATGCGGGTCCTTACTAAAACTCGTCAGACCGTTTCTCCTAACAATTGAAGAATCCCAGCAAGTGGGATACGTACCCACTCGGGTCGATTGTTGAGTTCATAACTTATCTCATAAACTGCTTTTTCGAGTAGATAGGCATCGAGCAGCACCTGTAACTCTTCTGACGAACGCGGCAGAAACGGCGCGCGACTGGCCGCATCGCGGTAGCTTCTCAGAAACACAGCAGAGACCCATAAGTGCCACACTCGCGCCCACGCTTCTCGAGATGTTCGCCTTTCTTCTTGAGAGCCGCCGGTTCCTTGCGTCCCTTGAGCAAACAGCACGCTATACGCCGCATAGTGAAACGACCGCAGCATCCCTGCAACATCACGTAGGGGGGAGCGCTTGATGCGCCGTTCACTCACCGGTCGTGCCGGTTCTCCCTCAAAGTCAATGATGACGAAATCTTTCCCGGTGTAGAGTACCTGTCCCAGGTGATAATCCCCATGGTGGCGAATACGCATGGCAGTGATTTTCCGCCCTAGCACTGACTGGAAACGTTTGCCAACTTCCTTCTCTAATTCCAGCACACGTTGTGCGAGCATACGTACAGGAGCTGCCAATGTCGGCAGACGGCGGCGAAGAAGGGGGAACGCTTGTCCAGCAATGCTACGCATCGTTTGATAAATGGAGCGTTGATAATGGGCTGAGAAAGGCTCAGGCGCAAAGAGCGGATCAGTGGCATCAGAAGCCAGCGCCAAATGCAGCTCTGCAGTGCGCTGCCCGAGAAGTCGGACGGACGCTACGTAGGAGCTAAGGATCTCTTTGACCAACACCGGCGGCTCGTCTTCACTCGCCCCAATCAATGAGTTCTGCAGGAACGCCTCTGGGTCAGTCTCTCGATGGATTGCCGCACGCTCGAAATAGGCGGTTAACTCATCTAATGTATATTGCCATGCGTCGCGGGCGTGTGGAACGAAGCGGTGCAAAATCCCAACGGTCACTGGTTCTCCGCGCTCCGGCCGATACTCGAGGGCTCCAGCCACAGCAGGGGTATGAGAAAATGCGGCTTTCTCAGTAAGAAACCGACCGACCTCTAAATCGGGATTCACTCCTCGTGATACACGACGAAAGAGCTTGAGGATGAATTGCTGGTCGCACACGATCGAGGTGTTACTCTGATCGGCTTTTAGTAAAGAGGTCTCAAGCGATGTCACTGAGCTTGGGGGTTGGCGAAACGCACGCGTGGTAACTCCGACCAACTCCCCGTGCTGACCTTTGTGGCGACGTCGACGCGCGATCGTCATCAACAACGCTTGGTGGAGGTCCTTGCGCCCAAGTGCTCCGTAGAGAACTCCGACATCGCCGTTCCTCTGCAAACGCGCTACCAGGCTTGCTGGTTGCTCCTTCTCTATCTGCACAGCCTCCTCGCCAGTCGAGATCGCCAACGTCAGGACATAGGTTTCCGGACTGCCCTCTGTATAGGTCACCAGGACAGAAATGGCACAACACTCTTCGATGGTGGGTAAACGTACAATTTCTGAAATCTCGGCCGAGCGTATAGACCTGGCTTTTCCGCCAAACCAGCGTTGGTTCTTTAAGTATGCAAGCAGCGCTCCTTCTAACGGCGCGGCATTACCGTCAGTCACAAACGACGCCAAGGGACCGTTTATGGTTACCACCGGCACTTGAGGCAATGAGGCACGGAGATCCGGCACGGCAGCACGATTTTCAAGCGAGAACCAATAGAAAGAGTGTGGTCCCACTGTCAGGAAATACGGCTGCTCACTAATTGGCGGGAGTTCATTGCCGCTAAACATTTCGATCGGGGTCATCCCCGCAAATGCGCTCAAATCGAGATACGTATACTGCACGAAGCGTGACAAATTCGCGACCACGAGAATTCGCTCCTCTTGGTAACGTCGCAGGAACGCCAGAATCTTACGATTCTCAGGGTGTAAGATTTCCATCGTGCCGCGACCAAAGGCGTGGTAGCGCTTGCGCAAAGCGATCTGGCGCTTCATCCACCACAAGAAGGAATGCGGATTATTTTCCTGTGCTTCAACGTTCACCGCTTCGTAGTGATATTCGGGATCAATAATGATCGGCAGATACAGCTTCTGCGGATTGGCGCGCGAAAACCCGGCATTACGATCAGAACTCCACTGCATGGGCGTCCGTACGCCATTACGGTCGCCGAGGTAAACATTGTCGCCCATGCCAATTTCGTCGCCGTAATAGAGAATCGGCGAGCCAGGCAGCGAGAACAGCAGACCGTTCATGAGTTCAATGCGACGGTGATGATTCCCAAGTAGCGGCGCAAGCCGACGGCGAATGCCGAGATTGATCCGCATCTGCGGATCGTTCGCGTACACCCGATACATGTAGTCGCGTTCCTCGTCGGTGACCATTTCGAGCGTCAGTTCGTCGTGATTACGGAGAAAAACACCCCACTGACAGTTCTCAGGAATCACCGGCGTCTGCTCGAGAATATCGATGATGGGAAAACGGTCCTCAGTACGAATCGCCATGAATAAACGCGGCATCAAGGGAAAGTGAAAATTCATATGGCATTCATCCCCCTGCCCAAAATATGCCGCGGCATCCTCTGGCCATTGATTGGCCTCGGCTAAAAACAGCCGGCTGGGGAATTTCTGTTCAACGTGGCGGCGCAACTCTCGCAGGAACGCGTGGGTCTCGGTCAAATTTTCACAGTTTGTTCCTTCGCGTTCATAAAGGTAGGGAACAGCGTCCAAGCGTAAGCCATCGACCCCAAGACCGAACCAAAAGTCCACTGCTTTAAGAATCTCTTTGCGCACGCGCGGGTTGTCGTAATTCAGGTCTGGCTGATGGGAATAGAAGCGATGCCAGTAATAGCTTTTTGCGATCGGGTCCCACGCCCAATTGGACGGTTCGAAGTCTTTGAAGATGATCCGCGCTTCTTGATACTTTTCTGGGGTATCACTCCACACATAGAAGTCGCGCCATGGGCTACCGGGTTTGGCGTGTCGTGCGCGTTGAAACCACGGATGTCGGTCTGAGGTATGATTCAACGCCAACTCAGTAATCACGCGGATACCACGTTGATGGGCCTCACGGAGAAAGAGTTCAAAATCCGCAAGGGTACCATACAGCGGATGGACATCCGTGTAATCCGCCATATCGTAGCCATCATCTTTGAGCGGCGACGGACAGAAGGGCAGGAGCCACAGCGCCGTAACCCCGAGGTCGTGCAGATAATCCAGTTTTTCGGTTAACCCGTGAAAATCACCAACACCGTTGGCATCACTGTCATAGAACGCCCGCACATGCAGTTCGTAAATGATCGCATCCTTGTACCATAATGAATCATCCACAAGCTGTACATCGTTCCTATTCCTACCATCCATACAACGTTCTCCCTGTTCGCTTGCGCGTCCACGCTGATGACTGTAGGGGGCTTCCGTTATCAGCTCAACTCGTAATCACGATCACAATAATACTCATTGACTTTGTTCAAAAAAGGAGGGAGGGTACGATAGCGAACTAAGCTTTTCGCAAAAGTGTAGTGTACTTAAAGTAGCAACGCTCTTCTCTTGCGAATTCCGGCACGAGCGTAAGGAATGGGCCATGCAGCGACAACGAAGCGTCCTCTACACTCTCATCTTGTTACTTTTGCCGAGCATTAACCTCTCGGCCCAGAATCAGCCTCCATCATATCTCAAAGAATATCAGAACAAAGGGCTCCCTCCGATCGGACAAACGGTTGAGTTTGAAAACAAAGAGGCGTTTCCCCCGCAGCTTAAAGGACAGAAGCCGAGCGAGAAAAAGCTTGAGTACCAAACGGTCCCTGCCACACGAACACTAGAGGCATTTGCTGCCGTGCGTGAGGCAGCGGTCGCCGATGCGCAAGTGCAAAAGGTCCTTGGTAAACGTTTTCGCTACCTCGGTAGTGACAGTGGCGAACGCACGGCAGAGAAAAGTGTAGCGCCATCAGATGCCTCGACAGTCATCCGCTTTTACAGCTATACGCGCAATCGCGTGGTCGACGTCCACCTGCGTGATGACAAAGTTGTCGCGGTTCGCCTTGGACCCCCAGGTTTTCAGCCTGCCGAAAGCCGCGAAGAAGTTGCTGAGGCTGCCGATATTGTGCGGGCAGATAAACGCTACAGTGCTCTCGTCGCCGACCTTCCGGCCCGTGGACTTGTCACTCCCAGTAACAATGGACATCGATACCTCTACCTCTTGTTTTACAAAGAGGAAGACGTGCCTCCCCCGGTCTTTCGTGCTACTGTCGACATGACGGCGCGGCGGGTGGTGAGCACACGAGTGCTGACTCAATCTCACAAATAGTACTCCCTCACATTGCACGCGTTGGAGGTTCGCATGAAGAGGCTTCTGTGTTGGCTCGGCTTTGTTCTGTGCATCCCTACGTTAAGTTACGGACAAACGCTGAACTCGCTCCCGTCTTCTGGCTCGACCACATGGGGAGACTGGGCGTTTAGCTGGGAGATTGGAGACCTCTATGCCGAAGGCTTAGTGCTCAAAGATGTGCGCTTCAAAAATATCGCCGTCATTCGCAAGGCGAGTCTTCCAGTGATCCGCGTCAAGTATCGGGGGAGAGGGGTCAGTGTTAACTCAGGCTGTGGTCCGTATCAAGACCGAATTAACGCTAGCAATATCCGCCACTTCCAAGGAGCAACCTCTGATGTCGTCTCGCGAGTCTTCGACGATAACTTGCTGGAGATCGCCGTGTTCGCGAAAATTGGTGGATACAACCTCTATCAAGCCTGGTATTTTCACAAGGCCGGGCGTCTCGAAGCGCGGCTCTATAGTAGCGGCTGGTCGTGTGACGACTCTCAACACGAAAAAGACCACAAGCATCACCCCTATTGGCGGATCGATTTTAACGTCGAAGCAACTGCGAGCAACGCGGACAACCAAGTGTGGCGTATCCATACGAAAAGCAATGGCACGGTCCAAACCGCCCAAGCCCTTACGGAAGATAACGACTGGCGCCAATCTGACGACAGCGATGCTGTCGCCTGGACGATCAACCGACCGGGTTCAGAAAAGCATGTCCTGATTCGGCACTCAGGGAATGAAGCGCGTGACCCCGATGGAACCCCCTGGTTTCTGTTTAGTAGTAAGGATGTAGCGTGGCGATTGTATAAAGCTGCGGAAGATGTCGGATGGACCTTCGGCGCGACTGGCCATTTAGGTTCCATGTCGCCTGCTGAGAACGTGAACGGCAAGGATGTTGTCTTTTGGGTGGTTGGCCACTTATCGCACTTGTGGAGCCAGAGCGATGAAGATCATCCGGTCTGGCATTGGGTAGGGCCGACGATTGATGTAGTGTGGTGATCTCTCACGTTTACTGTTGAGTTCCGAAATCGAACCACGGAACGTTTGCACCTTGGGACACTTGCTGTGAAATTCTCCCTACCCTTCTTTTTCAAAGAGGTGGACCCAAAAGCTCCCTTTGTAAAAGCTTGTCCTGAGCTTCGTCGAAGGAGGGGCTGTGTAGCGCGGAGGGATTTTTGTCGAACACTGCAGCAAATCTCATGTGCTCCGATTTAGTGAGAGAGAGGCAACTCTACTCATGGAACGCTTCGCGTTTACCCTGCAAACGCATTACGATAAATTCCTGACTTGGCTCCTGACTTCCGGAGTCCGCATTATTTTTATTCTGGTAATCGCGGCCAGCCTCAGTCGCTTGGTGCAACTGTTTACTCATCGATTCAATTCGTTTTTGCAAGGGCTGACTCACTCGCTTGAGCGGCAGAAACGGGCACAAACACTCAGCGCCATTGTCAGAACAATTGCCACCACCGTGCTACTGATTGTTACTATCATGCTGGTACTAGGTGAGATCGGAGTGAATCTCTTGCCGCTTGTGGCCGCGGCTGGGGTTGGTGGTCTCGCGGTTGGCTTTGGCGCGCAGAATCTCGTACGCGATGTTATCGCCGGATTTTTTATCCTACTTGAGGATCAAATTCGTGTCGGCGACATTGTCAAAGTTGCCGACAAATCTGGCTTGGTCGAGTACATCAGCCTGCGAGTCCTCACATTGCGTGATTTCGATGGCAGTGTGCATCTGATCCCGCATGGGACGATTACGACCGTCACCAACATGACCAAGGATTTTTCTTACGCCGTACTTGATGTCAGTGTGACTGTGCGCGAGAATCTTGACGTAGTAACAGAAACCCTCAAAGACATCGGCAGACATCTTCGACATGATCCGCAATACGCACCCGATATCCTCGAAGACCTGGAAATCGTCGGGATCGAAAACGTCTCTGCCACACAGGTCACGATCAAGCTGCGAATCAAAACCATTCCGATGAAACAGTGGCCCATCGCGCGTGCATTCCGCCGCCGTCTGAAAGAAGCTTTCGATACGCATGGAATTGAAATAGCATGAGCTCAGCAATAGGAATCGAACTCCATCAGAGCGAGCAGGAAAAGATTACCCTATGCACAGGTCATTCTTGCGCTCGCAGGATTGTGGCATCCAGTCCTTAGCATCCCAATCCTCTTTTCCGTCGTGGTTTGGTCGGGTTCGGAGTCGGGCATTTCTTGACGAACAAGGATAAAGCCAATGTGCTACCACGTGTCTTGGATGACACCGTGGCGGAGGGCAAAACGAATTAAATCAGCGGTCGTGCTCAGCTCAAGCTTTGTCAATAGCCGAGCACGATACGTATCCACTGTCTTCGTGCTCAGATGCAGCTCTTGCGCAATTTCTCGACCGGTTCGTCCTTCGGCGAGTCGTTTGAGGACCTGTAACTCACGGTCAGAGAGTATTTCAAGAGGAGAGTCGTCTGTCCCTTTACGGAAATAGCGTTTCGGCAATGCTTCGGCAAATGCCGACGGAAGAGAAATTCCTCCCGCTATGACCTTACGAATTGCCTCGGTGACGTCCTGACTCGGCGCACCTTTTCCTCGGAGGCTCCGTCCTCCCGTCTGTAGGACCCGTATGGCGTATCCTTCGTTGGCGTGCATCGTGAGAAGCACGACTTTCGATCGGAGTCCTTCTTCATGAAGGCGCTTTGTCGCCTCAATGCCATCGAGTCCTGGCATCGAGAGATCCATGAGAATAACATCGGGTTGAAGCTGGCGCGCCAACCGCAGCGTTTCCGGTCCGCTGCTGGCCTCTGCCACGACTTTGATATCCTCGTAGTCTTGCAGCAACCGCCGGAGGCTCTCACGCACGAGGGTATGATCATCAGCAAGAAGTATGGTGATCATGGACACAACCTTCAGAATGATTTTTTCTACTCCTTTTGGGGAAGAACATTTCCCTCATTTGCAAAGCCAAGCAAAACAATAATTCCCACATTCCCTCACTTGCAATTCTGTATGACGCGAAACTATTCCCGTAAGAAAATGGAAATTATTTCTTTCTTTTATCGCCCGAAGCCCCTAGTAAGAATTCGTCAGATTCATTCCGTGGTAGTCTCTAGTCTTGCCAAACTGTCAGCAGTCGCACTAAGCTTTGCTGAGACCTCACTGAGGAGAGAATTCATGACCTTTCGTTTTCTCCATCTCTATACTTTTTTGCTTCTCTCGGTTGGGTTTGCAGTTGGGATAGGAAAACGAAGTGCCCATGCCGAGGACATCTCCGCACTTGAACGACAGGTGCATGAGCTCGTCAATCAGCATCGAACGGCAATAGGGTTGGAACCACTCCTCTATAGTGAAGAGGTTGCTGCCGTTGCTCGTCAGCACAGTCGCAACATGGCGAAAGGGTTTGTCGGCCATGGGCACGAAGGAGCAGAAGAGCGTGGCCGTTCGCTCTCCAGCATCATTCCCTATAGCGAGTTTGGCGAAAACGTCGGCGGGAACACTCACAACGCAGCGTCAACCGCACAGGCAGCCGTGACCGGGTGGTTAAACAGTCCTGGGCACCGAGCGAACATTGAAGGACAGTTTGATACCACCGGCATTGGGGTAGCTCGCGGCAGCTCAACGTTCTTTTTTACCCAGATCTTTCTCCGGACCAGGCAAACACCGCAGAGCCCTTCGGATATTCGCCGTCCGCGCGAGCGCATGCCAGAGCGCAGTTACTCTCCAGAGGACGAGCGCGATGAACCTCCTTCACGAGATCGAAGGGCCTACATTCCCCTATCTCCGGAAGAAGAGCGTGACCCACGTCAGCGACCGGGCCGTAGACGTGTGCGTGGAGGTTACCTGCAGAACCTCGACGAAGGTCACTAACTACGTGTTTCTTCTCCCCTAATCCATCGCCGCACCCATGGCAGCAATAGAAACGCCGGCCAGGCGAGAAAGAATGTCGCAGTAAAATAAGTGGCATAGCCAAACCGCTCGGTCATCCAGCCGGAGATTGGACCAGAGACAGACCGGGTAAGGCCAAAAAGTGCACTAAGCAGCGCGTATTGCGTGGCCGCTTGGCTTTTGTCGCAAATACTCATCATAAAGGCGAGAAACGGTGCCGTGCCGAGACCACCACAGAAGGATTCTACAATCGACGCGCTGTACATCAAGATATTGGACGGAGGAAGAGCCGCCGCAGCAGCATACATAAGATTCGACGTGGCCTGTGCAATTCCTAACATCCATAACGCCCGAAAAAGTCCCCAACTCTGTGTGAGTTTTCCACCACACAGGGCGCCGACAATGGTGCTGACGACACCAACTGTGCCGGGAACAGCACCGATCTGAATTGGGGTAAACTGACGATCCACCCAAAACGGTCGTACCATCGGTCCCAGCGCCATATCACCGAGTTTGAAGATCAAGACAAACAGCATGACCTGGATCACTCCCGGACGCTGCCAGAATCTACGTAACGGCTGGATCAGTGCACGCTTTAGTGTCGCAGGCCATGCCTCGTTCACTGGTTGTTTTCTTGCGGTCTCCGGAGCTTGGCTTGAGAACATTGCCATCACCGCCAGGAGGCTGACGGCAATAGCAAAAGCAACGCGCCATCCTTGCGCTTCGACGCCGTACAGCACTCTTCCTATCACTCCAGCGAATGCAACAAAAAGCCCGCCAGCACAGATCAGTGCCACACGATAGGCACTCACACGCAGACCATTTGCGGGTCCCATTTCTTGTTCATCAAGCAGCTCTATGGTGTATGCATCGATGGCAATGTCTTGCGTGGCTGAGAAGACAGCTAGTGCAATGACTATCACCCACAGCGTTGCACTGGTTTGTGTCGGTTCGAGAAAGACGAACAGTCCGAGGTTTATTGCTAAGAGGATCTGACAGGCAACGATCCAATGTTTGCGCTTTCCCCAGATGTCCACTGCCGGTGCCCAGAGAAACTTGAGTGTCCACGGCAGACCAGCAAGCCACAGGAGACCGATGTCTGCTAAGCTCACTCCGAGTCCACGGAAGTAGACTGGAAAGGCATCAATTAGCAGGCCAAAAGGAAACCCTTCGGCGAAGTAAAGGATCGCAACCCAGAACAGTTTGGTGCGGGTGGGGAGCGCATTGTTCATGAACAAGAAACTTTCTTTACTTCACCGCTGAGGAATTTACGAGGCGTACGGAGACAGGAGATTGATTCCAGCGACGATGCGGAAATGTCGCACGTTTCCTGTTAGGAGAGGCAATCGGTGAACGAGCGCCGTTGCTGCAATAAGGGCGTCTCCTCGTTCCGGTGTTGGGTATTGCTGTCGAAGATCATCATAGCGGCTCGCAATCGCTTGCGTGAGGAAGATTTGGCGATACTGGCCAAGAAGGAGAAATATCGCTTGCCGTTCCTGATCAGAGAGGCCTTGCTTCGCTAGTGACTCTCGCTTTGTGACAGCGGCGTAGAAAATTCTCCACCTCTCGCTTTCGAGGTGAGAGCGGTGTTTACGGCTGCTCAAATAATCTATGAAAATATTGGTATTAACTAGGAGAGATTGTTTCTTGAAGGTTGAACGTTTCACGAGGTAATTCCCTGCCCTTCGCGAGGGTCAGAGAAGATATCCGTTTTCCAGGCTAGGACGTGACTTTTTCCCATCGCTTGATGTCTGCCAAAAACTCCTCGTCAGTAAGATCTCGATCTTTGCGGCGGAGGGTTCGGACATAAGCCTCAGGATCTTTCACATCAGCATATCCAAAGGGGTTCAACTTTTCCCACAAAATGTCCCCGAGCGCACGAGCCGGACGAACACCTCGTTGGCGGGCCTCCTTGATGACAGCACGTTTCAGCCGTCGATCAACGGTCAGAGTCCAGCGTTCTTTTTTAGGTGATGTCGCAGCGGGCACGAGGATACATATGCAACAAACTTGCACTCGACGCAACTCGTCAGCGCTTTCAAAGCCTTTCGCTAGAGGGCCACTTTACCGGCTGCGCTCGACGCCAATTTTCTCGCAGTAACGTTCAATCGGACATAAGCTACACTTTGGTGAGGTAGGGTGACAAATTGTTTGTCCCATTGCCACAAGAAGATCGTTAATCTCGATCCAGTATTTGAGCGGGAGCTTTCCGCGGAGGGTCATTTCTGTTTCTCCAGGGGTTTCGGTTTCGACGTAGCCCCAACGATTGGAAATGCGATGCACGTGGGTGTCCACACAGATTCCCGGCTTCTGATAGCCCTGCGTGACAACGAGATTAGCGGTCTTACGGCCTACTCCCTTGAACGTCAGCAGCTCATCAATTTCGTCCGGGACGCGGCCCGCATACTTGTCTATCAGCTCTTGAGAAATATCAAGTACAGTCTGGGCTTTGGTCTTGTAAAATCCCACCGGATAAATCGCACGTTCAATCTGAGCTTTGGTGAGGGTGAGCATCTTCTGCGGTGTATCCGCTAACGCAAATAGTCGGCGGGCTGCAGGTCCTGTCGTCTCATCCTTGGTTCGCAAACTCAGCAAACATGCGATCAGCACCTGATAAGGGTCGCGTGAAAGCGAAGCCATCTGAGTCACTACTGGTGCGTTCCACGACGTCGAGGCTTCGCGTACAGTATGCATCACTTTGTCGATCGTTCGATTAGTCACCATCGTTTCCTATCCGCTATCATTCTCTCTAGGTGGTTTGCGAATAGTAACGATGCCGACGCTAAGTGGCAACTTGTCTTCTCGTTCCGGTATTTCTTCGCGTGTCCAATGCAATCCCGTCTTGTCTAATTGACGGTAAAATTCGTCAGTGTTGGTACGACGCGCGTCGGAAAAAATGGCGCTGCCCTGCGGAGCGAGATGACGCCGGAGAAAAGAGACAAGAGACAGAAAGGTCGGGCGGTCATAGAGAATTTCTGCACCAAGAATGAACGCGAACTGCGCGTCGAGTGTATCACGAGTGAAATCAAGCGTTCGCGCTTCAAAGAATGGACAGTTATTGAGTTGGGCGTTCATGGTCGCAAAGGCCACGGCCGGAGGTTCTTTATCGGCAAAGGTCACCTGCCCGCCTTTGAGAGAAGCGACAATACCAGTGAGGCCGAGGCCACAGCCAAGATCGAGAATGTTGAGGTTTCGACAGTCGAGTCGTTTCTCAACATAGCGAGCGAGGGTCAGCGCGCCAGTCCACAAGTGCGCCCAATATGGTGGTTCTTCGGCCTCGTCGCGCAAGAGAGCTTCACGATCAACCCAACGTTCGAGATCTTTGACGCGGAGGAGCGTGAGGTGTTGAGAACCAATAGTGAGGTCGAATGGTTCGGTGTCGTAGGGATGCAGCACAAATGAAACCCCCCTCACCCTAACCCTCTCCCACAAAGGGGGGAGGGAACTTCTTTTACTCCACACAACTTTTTCTGCGATAGACCTCGGCTTGCGGTCCTCTCTCCCCTTGCGGGAGAGAGACAGAGAGAGGGGCCGCACAGCTCAATATCCTCTGTTGCAAAACAAGCTCACTCAAACGCATTCAACCCGGTAATGTCACGCCCGATGGTCAAGCGGTGAATATCTTCAGTTCCTTCGTAAGTATTGACAGTTTCAAGGTTCAGCATGTGGCGAATGATTGGATAATCGTCGGTAATGCCGTTAGCTCCGAGGATGTCACGTGCCAAACGCGAGATGTGCAACGCAATGGAGACGTTGTTCATCTTCGCCATGCTAACGTGCTCGGGTCGCATTTTTCCCGAGTCTTTCAATCTTCCTAAACGGAGAGAAAGAAGCTGGGCTTTGGTGATCTCGGTGATCATCCAGACGAGTTTCGCTTGCACAAGTTGATACCCACCAATCGGCTTGGAAAACATGATCCGGTTTTTCGCGTAATCCACTGCGCTCTCATAACACGCGATCGCCGCACCAATCGTGCCCCACGAAATACCATAGCGCGCTTGCGTCAGACACATCAGTGGCGATTTGAGGCCACCTGAGCCTGGAAGGATATTTTCTTCGGGAATCCAGCAGTCCTCGAAGATCAACTCAGAGGTAATCGAGGCGCGCATACTGAACTTCCCCTCAATATCAGGTCGGCTGAATCCCTGGCGTTCCTTCTCCACGAGAAAGCCACGAATTGTGTCCTTGCCGTTTTCTTCGAGCTTCGCCCACACAACAGCCACATCAGAGACAGAACCGTTTGTGATCCAGCGTTTAGTGCCGTTGAGAACAAACCCGCCTTTGTCTCGCTTGGCTCTCGTTATCATGCCACCCGGATTGGAGCCGAAGTCCGGCTCGGTGAGCCCAAAGCAACCGATCGCCTCGGCTCGCGCCATCCGTGGCAGCCAGAAGCTTTTCTGTGCCTCGGAGCCAAAGGTATAGATCGGGTACATTACCAGTGACGACTGGACACTGGCGAACGAACGCAGCCCGCTATCGCCGCGTTCCAGTTCTTGGCTCACAAGCCCATAGGCAACGCTATTCATGCCAGCACACCCGTACTGCGTCGGGAGCGTGATGCCTAAGAATCCGAGCTGACCCAGGCGTGGAACTAACTCCATAGGAAAGCTTCCTTCACGGAAGCTCTTCTGCACGCAAGGAAGAAACTCTTCGTCAACAAACCGACGCGCGACATCGCGCACCATGCGCTCTTCTTCGCTTAACATCTCTTCGATCTGGTAGTAGTCGGCATTGGCCATACATCGCTCCTTACATGAACCGGTCAGTCATCAGTATCAACTTGGGGGAAAAGGCGAAGAGGGAAAAGGTAAGAAAATGTTCCCTCCATTCCCTTTTCCCCATTTTATTCGCTTCCCCTTTTCGCCTCAAGCTATTGCTTATCAAAAACCGCGTGGTCGTCCTTCTCCACGCGGATCAGACACTCCGGTAATCACTCCTGAGTCAAGATCAACATGAATCGCTTGGACATTACCAAATAGGTGACGTCCATCGCTGCTCGCCTCAACAGGTTTTACTGTATGTCCCATCTTTTGGAGCGCAGCTACTAGGCCTTCGGGTTGTTCCCCTTTTTGCACTTCGAGCTGTAACTCATCAGGAAACCACTGATGGTGAATACGCGGGGCGAACATCGCCTCTGGCAAGGGCATGTCATACGCCAGGGTATTGAGTAATACTTGCAGCGTCGAACTGATAATGCGAGAGCCACCAGGACTGCCGGTGATAAGAATGACTTTGCCATTCTTGGTCACGATTGTGGGACTCATGCTGCTGAGTGGCGTTTTCCGCGGCGCTATCGTGTTTGCGTCGGTGACACCGACCAAGCCAAACGCATTGGGATTCATCGGCTGGGCACTAAAGTCATCCATTTCGTCGTTGAGAAGAATGCCGGTGTCCGGCACCATCACGCCACTCCCAAAGTAGAGATTCACTGTTTGTGTTGTCGCTACGGCATTGCCGTGTTTATCAACCACTGACAAATGCGTGGTACTCGTCGACTCGCTCTTGCCTGCCGGAGTCGCAGGGACGGCATTACTAGGAGTTGCTTTCGCTTGGTCAATCTTCGCCCGTTGTTCAGCGGCATACTTTTCTGAGGCCAGCATCGTCACCGGGACTTCAGCAAAGTCTGGGTCACCAAGGTATTGCGCCCGGTCACGAAAAGCCAGACGCAATGTTTCGGTCAGCAGATGGATGCCTTTTGGCGTATGAAAACCAATCTCCTGCAACGGAAATCCTGAGAGGACATTGAGCATCTGCGTGATAAGTACTCCTCCAGAACTCGGTGGTGGCATCGCGTGGACTTGTGTACCACGAAATGTTCCTGTGACCGGAGGGCGATAGATAACCCGATAGCCATCGAGATCCTTTTGTGTAATCAGTCCCCCTCGCGCTTTCATCTCGTCAATAATTGCTTTTGCTATTGTCCCCTTATAGAACGCGCTTTTCCCGTCGCGAGTAATTGCTCGTAACATTTTTGCCAGATCCTTCTGCACAAGCAGTTCCCCCTCTCCGAGTGGACGGCCATCTCGAAAATAGATCGCACGAGTAGCTGGGGAATCTCCAAGGAGTTTCGCCCGATATTGGATGGCCTCTGCTAATTGTGGATAGACAGGAAATCCTTTGTCCGCCAAACGAATGGAAGGGGCCATTACTTTTGCGAGCGGCATGGTACCGTACTTCTTCTGAATCTCCACTAGTCCGGCAATCGTGCCTGGAACTGCAACTGCGAGAGGGCCGTTGCGACTTAACTCAGGGACAGCTTTCCCGTCACGAACAAACATGTCCCGCGTGGCGGCAAGGGGAGCACGTTCGCGGAAGTCGACCGCGATCGTCTCCTTTTTCTTGGCGAGATAAAGAAGAAAGAAGCCACCACCGCCGATGCCAGTCGATTGCGGACGGGTCACGCTAATGGCAAATGACGAGGCGACGGCAGCATCAACTGCAGTGCCTCCTTGCTGCAGCATAGCAATCCCAGCTTCACTGGCTTGTTCACCAGCAGTGACAACCATACCCTGGCGGCCAGTGGCAACAAACGGTCCATACTTCTCTAGGTCCTGGCCTTCAGCAGTGGCTGCTGTCTGCGGGAAGACAAGACAGAGAGAGAAAGACAAACAGACATAAAGAATGCGATACACTGTTACTTCCGCCTTCACGTTGAGTTTGCCCGGGAGTATAGGGAAGCAACGCAAGCTCAGCAATGCGGCTCTTATGCCGAATTGACTTCAAAAAACGAGGTTGTTAGGGTGCGCGACAGGAGGAACCTATTATGGCCTCGGTCAATAAAGTTATTCTCGTCGGCAATCTCGGCAAAGATCCGGAAGTTCGTTTTACACCCAGTGGACGAGCAGTGGCGAAGTTTCCACTCGCGACAACCGATAGCTGGACAGATCAGGAAAATAGCCGGCAAGAACGGACCGAGTGGCACAACGTTGTGGTATGGGGTAAACAAGCCGAATCTTGTGGCCAATATCTTGCCAAAGGTCGTCAAGTATATGTCGAAGGTGCGATTCGTTCGCGCAGCTACGATGATAAAGAAGGCAATAAGCGTTATATCACTGAGATTGTCGCGCAACGCATTCAATTTCTTGGTGGTGGGGGTGGCGGACGAGGGGCAGCGGCGTCCGGGAGTAGCGGTAGCGAGAGCTTCGATGAGTTCGGTGGTGTCCCTGTGCCGCCAGAGGACGATGTGCCGTTCTGAACTAATGCTGAAAAACCCTCATTCACCCTTCGACAGGTTCAGGGCGAACGGGTCGCGTTTTGCAATCGCCAAGAACTTGCCGCTCGTACTGAGCTTGTCGAAGTACGAGTGTTCCTTTCTCAGCAGCCTGGAGCCGGTCCGATCTCTGCAATCCCTTCTCTAATGACGTCTTTTCCATCGGGGTTGTACGTCTCGTACGCGTAGATCTTGAGGCCGTCACGGTCTGGCAATGGCCACGCCGCGGTGGTGATTTCTTGGCCAGGAAATACTGGCCGAGAGAATCGTGCTCGTAAGCGGCGCAACCGACGTGGGTCGCCATCACACAGGCGGTCGATCATCACCTTCGAAGTAAAAGCCATCGTACACAGACCATGTACGATAGTTCCAGGAAGACCTGCGAGCTTCGCGACGTCTTCATCAACGTGAATCGGGTTGTAATCGCCAGAGGCTTTAGCGTAACGGTAAGTTTGATCGTCATCGATTTTCTGGCGAACGCAAAACAATGACTCTCCCACGGGCGCTGCTCCCGTTGCGCTCGAACGTTTTTTATCTCGGCCACTTCGTCCGCGAATCAAGGCAGTAAAGCGTATTGTCTGGACCAGCTCCGTACGCTGATTCACACAGTGCACGTCGATAGCAAGCGACTCTCCGGCAACTTCTTCTTTGATAGCAGCAATAGTCGCGGTACTAGTAATAATGTCGCCGGGTACTAATGGTCGGAAAAACTGCATGTCTTGCTCGCTGTGCAGCAAGCGCAAAACATCGACGTTGAGATCACTGTCGGTCACGGCAGCCATAATCGACAGCCATCCAGCAACCACGCCGAACATTGGTGGGGCAAGAATCCCACCTGGCCGCTCTACAGCAAGAAACCACGGGTTATCTTCGTTATATGCACGAGCGTAGTTGAGGATCGCCTCTGCAGTCACACCGTAGTCTTGAGGTGGGTAGTGCTTGCCAACAAGCGTACGGTTTAATGGCATGGTCGATGATCTTTCTGCATTGCTGCTATCATTCCCAATATCCGTCATCGACGAAACTGACGTATTTCCCTTTACCAATAATGAGGTGGTCAAGCACACGCACGCCCATGATGTCACCCACGTCTCGAAGCCTGCGGGTAATATGTAAGTCCTCTTGACTGGGCGTGGGATCGCCACTGGGATGATTATGTACGAGTACCACTGCCGCTGCAGACTCACGAATCACTGGATTAAATACCTCACGGGGGTGAACAAGAGACGACGTGAGAGAGCCTTCGGACACGCGCACGTCTTTGATTTTTCTGTTCTTAGCATCGAGCAAGAGAACGTGAAACTCTTCTTTCTTCAAGCTTCCGAGTTGTTCATGGTAATGCTTAAAAATATCACCGCTTGAACGAAACTGAGCTCCGCGTTTGATCTCTTCCTGGGCAAACCGTCTGGCAATTTCTAATGCCGCTTTGATTTGTGCCGCCTTCGCTGGACCAATCCCCTTGATCGTACAGAGTTCTTGTGTGCTGGCATCAGCCAAGGTACGGAAAGAATTCTCACAAAGAGTCATGAGCGCACGGCCGTGATCGAGCGCACTTTGCCCGGTACTGGCTTCGCCTGTACGCAAAATAATTGCAAGCAGCTCAGCGGCCGATAACGATTCAGGTCCGTATTCAAGAAGTTTCTCGCGTGGACGGTCGGATTCGGGCCATTCTTTAATCGGTTGCATAGGAGGAGGTTTCCGGAGGTATAGGTTGAGGAATTCGTGCTTCGACAGGCTCAGCACGAACGGGAAATCTTCAACTATTTCACACCTAACACCGTTCACCCTTCGACAAGCTCAGGGCGAATGGTGGGTTTCTCAATGCTCTCACAAAGAGGTCAGTTTACTTGACCGTCACAATTACCTTGCGCTCTCGTGGTCCGTCAAGTTCAACGAATAGCACGGCTTGCCAGGTACCAAACGCGAGCCTGCCCCTTTGTATCGGGATCATTTCACTCGGACCAAGAATAGACGCTTTGAGGTGTGCAGCTCCGTTACTGTCAATCTGGTCGTGACGCCATCCTCCTTCAGGAACGAGTTTGTCAAGTGCGTCAAGGAGATCGAGCCCAATCTGCATGTCGTCATTTTCGTTAATCACAACAGCCGCGGTCACATGGGGAACAAACACATGACATATACCTTCGTCGACCTTTGCAGTTTTCACGACCTCTACAACTTTCTGCGTAATGTCGATGACTTCGTATTTCTTCGTGGTATGAATCTTCAGTTCCATAGCCTACTCAATCGCCGCCATGGTTCCCGCGTTATTGGCTTCGGTGTTGTCGAGATCCCCGTAGGGCGGCTCTCGGTCATTCGGCTCCTCAGGTTGCTCATACTGCTCATCTTGTGCCGGCTCCTCTATTCGAGAGCTTATAGTCACGTCGGTTGGCACACCGTTTTTCTTCAGCAGGACTTTGAGCAAGAGATTCTTATCGACCATTTCCTCCCACCCACTCTCGTGCGCAACCTTCAATGCTTCCTGCCACAGATCAGGTACGAGGCCGTATATGTCTTCGTGAACCTCGGCGTAGACTTTGCTGTTTAGGAGACCGATCTTTACCGGTTGATAGACAAATTCACCCGGTACTCCGATACGGATGACGTTGAAGAACTGTTGGATATCTTCTGGATACAGCCGAATACAGCCGTGCGTGACTAAGCGACCAACCGCCCAGGGGTTGTTGGTGTCATGAATAGCGTACATCGGGAGCGTAAGTTCGATTTTATATTTCCCCATCGGGTTATCAGGGGAACCACCGGGAATGAAATCCTCTGACCAGCCTTTTTCAGCGATGCGCTCCTTCTTAATCGACTCTGGAATGACCCAAGTCGGGTTTGGTGTCTTGCCGCGAATCTTGAATTTTGCGACTGGCGTCGGCCAGTCGTCACGTCCTAGACCAACAGGGAGAGTCACGACCATGCGTTGAGTTTCCCCTCTTTCCCGCACCGGAAAATAGTAAAGTCTCATCTCAGGAATGTTAACAACAACTCCTTCATTACCACTCTTCGGAAGCGTCCAAAATGTTGGCAGCGTCAACGTCTCTCCCACCGGAGGTAACCATGGGTCCATATCGGGATAAGCTTGGACTAGCTCGTTGTAGCCAAGGTCAAAGTAACGTGCGACATCAAGAAGTGTATCCTTTTTCTGGATTGTGTATTCGCGAGGTGAGCCAACGACGGTCTGTGCTTGCATATCTTTCTGATCTTGAGGAAGAGTAAACGGACGCGCGATGATGATCGTCTTGCGGTAGAAATTTTCTTCTTCCCAAGCGCCAGCACGGCCGGTAAGAATAACAAGAAAGCTCAGCGTACAAACACTAAACCACACACTTTGTAACGACTTTCTTTTCATAATAGGAGCACTCCTCGCGCCACCTACCGCCACTACCAACCACAAACTACTATATCATGTGACGTATGACCCACCAACAGTCGATGGCAAGAAGATTATCTGAAAGAGAAGAAGAGAAGGGGTCGCCACAAACGGAGAGTTAGGGCTTAGGAGGGGGGGTAGCCTTCTTTCGCGATGTGCTTTTTTTGTTCTTCGTTTGCTCAGCCAGAAGACGGTCCAGCTTGATACTGAGGTTAACCAAACTCCCCTGCAAGGTCTCAACTTTTGTCAGCAAACGGTTGTAATCCTCTTTTGACGGAAGATTGAGAAGCGCAAGTAGCGTGTCCATGCTCTTGTCGATCTTGCCCTTCGTTGAAGCCGCATTACGAAGGGCCTGTTTCATGAAGCCAGAAACAGCCGGGTGAGAAAGCGCTTCTTTGGCAAACCGAGCCATGCTTTCTTCACCCGCTTCGTAGAGTTTGTCGAAAATGGTCTGTTCTTCTTTCACTGTTTCAGTATAAAACGGACGAAAGATATATAAAGCAGTATAACAGACAATTAGGAGAGAGGAAGAGAAATTAGTGAACTGGGAGATTTTTCTCGGATACTTTACAGGATTCCGTTTTATTACCAGCGATCTCTCTTTTTCTGTATTACTCGGAACCGCAGCAGCGGCTCATTTGCTTGACGGCGTGATGTGCCGTCTCTTTGCGTACAACAATGGCTATCCGAAAGGATTGTGGACCGTTCTGGGGTGTGTCTTTGGTGTGTGGGCAGTGCTAGCGTTGATTGTTCTACCAAAGAGAGAAAAAAAGTAGGCAGGTTGTGAACCTGCCTACTTGGCAAGAGCCGCTCAGGATAAACTACGCGTAGCGAAGCCGAAGGGCGAATTCACAGTGTTGGTGAAACGCGCTTCTAGGCTCTCTATCTTAGCCTAACTGTTTGAGGCAGGAACGGATTTGTTCGAGATCCGGCATGTTTCTCGCGTCTTCTGTCACCCAGGCGTATCTGACAGTTCCGCTCTTGTCGATGACGAACGCCGACCGCTTGGCCACACCATTGAATCCCATAAGATTATCGTATAGCGAGCCGTACGCAGCAGAAACGGTTTTGTTGAAATCGCTCAGTAAAGGGAAATTATAATTTTCTTTTGCCGCCCACGCATCCAGCGAAAACGGGCTATCAACGCTAACACCCACAACTTGTGTGGTATCGTTTTGCAATGAATTCACGTCGTCTCGTACCGAACAGAATTCTTTTGTGCACACGCTGGTGAACGCGAGCGGCACAAATAACACCACGACGTTCTTTTTCCCCTGGAGCTCGCTGAGCTTGAAGTCTGCCATCTTGTTGGTCTTCAACGTGAAGTCCGGCGCTTTTTGTCCAACTTGAACACTCATAAATCCTCCTCTGTAGGTGTAATTTCTTCATCGACAGACACAACAACTTCTTCTGCTGCTACTTCATCCTCTTTTTCCGCGAGAAGCGCAAGACTCACCACCCGCTCTTCTGGGCCGGTGTTTAATAAGCGTACTCCTTGGGTGTTCCTGCCAATCACACGCAACTCGGCCATGCGCAAGCGGATGATTCTTCCGGTATCAGTTACCAGCATGAGGTGATCGTCGTCCTTTACTTGTCGCACACTGACGACTTCGCCGGTTTTGTCGGTGGTGCGCATGGTAATCACGCCTTTGCCACCACGCGACTGCACGCGGTAACCATCGACGTCACTACGCTTTCCATAACCACGCGCAGAGACAGTCAACAGCGTTGCCTCTTTGTTAATGGTCTCTAGGGAGACTACGGCATCGTTCTCGTCGATGGTAATTCCTTTCACACCATAGGTGCCACGTCCAGTCGGTCGCACCTCTTCTTCAGAAAAACGGATAGCCTGACCACTTTTGGTCGAGAGCAGTACTTCTTGTTGCCCATCAGTCAAGCGTACGCCGATAACTTCATCATCATCTTCCAACGCCAGTGCAATGATGCCATCGCGTCGAGGGTTTGAATATGACATCAGCTCAGTCTTTTTCACCAAGCCTTTGCGCGTAGCGAAGATAAGGAAGTTTCTTTCTTTGAATTCACGTACCGGTAGAAACGCAGAGATACGTTCACCCTCTCGTAATGGCAATAAGTTGACCAGCGCTTTTCCTCTTGCAGTGCGACTGCCTTGGGGAATTTCGTGGACTTTCACCCAATACACGCGACCTCTAGTTGTGAACACCGTAAGAAACGAATGCGTGGAGGAAACAAACAGGTGCTCAACAAAATCTTCTTCTCGTGTCGTGGCACCAACCACTCCCTTTCCACCCCGGCGTTGTGAGCGGTAGAGAGTAACCTGATTCCGCTTAATATACCCTTCATGCGAAACGGTCACGACCATATCTTCTTCGGCGATAAGGTCTTCGTCAGAAAGATCGGTCGTCTCGGAAACGATTTGCGTCCGCCGCTCATCAGCAAAGCGATTTCTTATGTCGTTCAGTTCTTCTTTGATGATCGCGTCAATTTCCTGGACACTAGCCAAAACCTGTTGTAAGCGGTTGATCAACGCAACGGTCTCGTTGTGCTCCTCAATGATCTTCCCTTGTTCAAGCTGTGTGAGTCGTTGCAAACGCATATCGAGGATTGCTTGCGCTTGTACTTCGCTCAGTGAGAATTGCGTCATCAAGGTCTGCCTGACAGAGGCAGGATTTTGTCCCTGGCGTATGACTTGCAGCACCGCATCGAGGTTACTAAGTGCAATTCGCAACCCATCGAGGACGTGAAGCCGATCCTGTGCCTTTCTCAGATCGAACGCTGTCCGCCGTCTGACAACCTCTCGACGATGGGCAAGAAATAGTGTCAGCGTGTCTTTTAAGGTGAGAAGTTTGGGACGGCCATCGACAATCGCCAGCAAAATGACACCAAAAGATTCCTGCATTGGAGTCATCTTATATAACTGATTCACAACCACTTTAGGGACAGCATCCCGCTTGAGTTCGATGACGATACGCATTCCCTCACGGTCAGATTCATCACGCAGGTCAGAAATTCCTTCGATGCGTTTCTCGTTGACCAAATCAGCAATGCGCTCAATAAGCCGTGCCTTGTTCACCTGAAAGGGAATTTCGTTGACGATAATCGTATTTTTCCCAGTGCGCTCGTTGGTTTCGATAGAAGTACGAGCACGCATCTGTATGATGCCTTTTCCGCTCTCATAGGCTTCGCGAATGCCACTTGTACCGTAAATATAAGCGCCGGTGGGAAAGTCTGGGCCAGGGATGTACCGTCGTAGGTCCGTATTGTTGAGTATTGGATTCTCGAGCAGCGCTACTAAGGCATTGGCTACCTCTCCTAGGTTATGCGGAGGAATATTGGTCGACATGCCGACGGCAATTCCAGAGGCGCCGTTGATAAGCAAGTTCGGAATCTTTGCTGGAAGAACGATGGGCTCATGCGTTGAATCGTCATAGTTTGGAGCAAAGTCTACGGTATCGCGATCGATATCGGCAAGCATTTCTCCGGCGATGCGAGTCATGCGAATTTCGGTGTAGCGCATAGCTGCCGGCGGGTCGCCGTCGATAGAACCAAAGTTTCCTTGCCCATCGACGAGTGGATAGCGCAAGGAAAACTCTTGCGCCATACGGACGATGGTGTCATACACCGCTACGTCGCCATGCGGATGATACTTACCAATCACATCGCCAACAATACGAGCAGATTTTTTGTATGCACGATTCCAGTCATTCCCTAACTCCGACATCGCATAGAGAACGCGGCGGTGAACAGGCTTAAGTCCGTCTCTGACGTCGGGAAGTGCTCTCCCGATGATGACGCTCATGGCGTAGTCCATATAGGACTGCCGCATTTCCTGTTCGATATTGACGGTTATAGGGTCATGGTTTGGGGATAGTGATTCCATAGGGGATAAAGTCTGTTACGTGGAACGTGATGCGTGAAAAAAATAGGAATTCAGAAGCCAGAATGGACAAGCCCTACTTTACTATTTTTCCGATTTCTCTTCTGACTACTGGATACTGAATTCTGTGTTCTGTGTTCCTCAAATGTCGAGATTCTTCGCCGCGAGAGCATTCTCTTCGATGAACCGACGCCGCGGTTCAACTTCGTCCCCCATCAGCGTGGAAAAGACTTCATCAGCTTCATAGGCGTCTTCGATTTTTACGTGTAGGAGAGTGCGTGACTCGGGGTCCATGGTAGTTTCCCACAACTGCCCTGGATTCATTTCTCCCAATCCTTTATAGCGTTGAATCTCCATCCCGTGACGAGAACGTGAGTGAATGTAATCAACAACGGCTTGCTGATCAGCGAGTGGCACTACCTCATCCTTCTCTGTGAGAGAAAATGGAGCAGAGCCAATTATTCGGAGTTCGGCAAAGGTACGGATGAGTTCCTGGGCTTCGGGGGAGGTCAAGAAATCATCGTCAAAAATTGTGCGAATTCCTGAGCCGTTGGTTTTCGCAATCACTGCGATACGATAACCACCGATCTCTTTATCTTCTTCGGCAAAAAAGGAAATTGGTAGGAGATCGGGAAAGCGTGATTTTATCGTTTCTTCAGCGGCGGCAAAGATTCGCTCCAATGCGGCCCGGTCTTTGAGGATTTCCGGAGAAAATCCTGATTGACTGAACAAAGCTGACACAATGTGACGATCTCTCCCTTTTCTTTCGACTAGATCGAGAAGTTTTTCACAACGAGAAAACTCTTTGACCCAACCCTTGAGCCGTTCTCCTTCCAACTGTCCGACTTTTACATTTTCGATCCCGGTATTGATGAGAAAATCTTCGAGCGCGTTGTCGTCCCTGACGTATCGCTCTTGCTTGCCCTTTTTCACGCGATAGAGCGGAGGTTGAGCAATGCACAGGTAGCCATTCTCGATGATTCCCGGAAGCTGACGATAGAAGAACGTTAGCAGCAGCGTGCGGATATGTGATCCATCCACATCTGCATCAGTCATGATGATGACCTTGTGATAACGAAGCTTAGACAGATCACTCTCTTCTCTTCCAACCCCTGCACCGAGAGCGGTGATTAGCAGCTTGATCTCTTGTGAAGAGAGCATCTTGTCAAAGCGCGCTTTCTCTACGTTAAGAATCTTTCCTCGTAGCGGAAGAATTGCTTGGTTGGCTCGGTTTCTTCCTTGTTTTGCTGAGCCTCCGGCAGAATCACCCTCGACAATGAAGATTTCGCTCTTGGCTGGATCGCGTTCCTGACAGTCGGCAAGCTTGCCAGGAAGAGAGCCTGAATCGAGTGCACCTTTTCTCCGTGCGAGTTCCTTTGCCTTACGAGCAGCTTCGCGAGCGCGAGAAGCTTCAAGACTTTTCTGACCAATTCTTTTTGCTTCTGTTGGGTGCTCCTCAAAATAGGCACCCAGCTTTTCGTTAATTAGCGCTTCAATGAATCCTTTTACCTCGCTGTTGCCGAGCTTGGTTTTGGTCTGCCCTTCAAACTGCGGTTCAGGGACTTTGGCACTGATGACTGCGGTTAGTCCTTCACGAATATCTTCTCCTTGCAGTCCTTCCTGATCTTTTTTGAGCAGACCGTAAGAGACAGCATAGGAATTCACCGTTCGTGTGAGTGCCGCTTTCAAGCCAACAAGATGTGTCCCACCTTCAATCGTGTTGATATTGTTCGCGAACGTATAGATGTTTTCCGTGTATCCATCATTCCACTGCAACGCGACTTCAGCCTCAATTCCGTCCTTTTCACCTTTGAGGTAAATGACTTTTGCATGAATAGGGGTCTTTGCACGGCCAAGATGTTCGACGAAGGAAACGATACCGCCTTCGTAAAAAAAGTCGTGATGCTTTTCTGGATCTCTCTCGTCTGAAATAGAGATACGTAAACCAGAATTTAGAAACGCTAACTCTCTGAGCCGTTGCGAAAGATAGTCAAAACTGAATTCCCGCTCGCCGAATATCTTGGTGTCAGGTCTGAACGTGACTTTTGTTCCACGCTCTTCAGTGACCCCGACCTCTTTCAGCTCTTCTTCGGGCGTGCCTCGGTGGTACCTTTGCTGGTAGACTTTTCCACCGCGCTTAATTTCAAGATCGATTTGTTCGGAGAGGGCGTTGACGACGGAAATGCCAACACCGTGCAATCCGCCTGAAACTTTGTAAGCACCTTTATCGAACTTTCCACCAGAATGGAGTTTAGTGAGCACTACTTGTGTGGCAGAGACCCCTTCTGCCTCGTGGATCTCAGTCGGAATGCCTCGACCGTTGTCTTCTACAGTGACACTATTGTCGATATGGAGAGTGACTTTAATATCGGTGCAGTATCCAGCAAGTGCTTCATCAACCGAATTGTCGACTACCTCAAAGACGAGATGATGAAACCCTCTCTCTGCAGTATCGCCGATGTACATTCCTGGTCTCTTGCGTACTGCTTCGAGTCCTTCAAGGACTTTAATATGGCTCGCTCCGTAGTCTTGTTCGAGCATGCACTCCTCAAAAACGGATTTATAAAATTGTTATTTTCTTTTTGCGACGCGCTAAAAGAGATTATCATCTGTATCCCCTTAAGTAAACAGGATTTCAACAATAACATTAATTCAAAACGATTTTTCAAAATTAAAAAATTCTCATGGGCATAACTACATAAGAAAAGTCTTCGTCTTTCTCTGCTTTTATGAGCCCAGGACTCGCTTCATCTTTGAGGAACAAGGTCATTTTTTGCTCCTCTTCAATGACGTTAAGCATCTCGGTGAGATAACGGCCGTTAAAACCGATGATCAAATTTTCGCCACCGTGTTCGATAGCGATCTCTTCGACTCCCTCACCTAGGTCCGGGGTATTCACTGAAACTTCCATTTTGTCTTTCTCAACTTGCAGCTTCACACCACGAGAGCGTTCAGTCGTTAGTACGAGTAAACGACGCAACGCACCAAGTAAATCTTCGCGTGCGAAAGAAATCGCGTGGTTTCTTTCTTTGGGGATCACTTGTTGATAGTCAGGAAATTCTCCTTCAACTAATCGCATAGAGAGTTCAGTTGCTTCTTTAGTTAGCGACGCAGTTGCCCCCTGGATACAAAACTCGACGTTCTCTTCTCCTTTTTCCAGGAGCTTGCGAGCCTCTACTAACCCTTTACGCGGGAGAATTGTACTTGGCCACGGCGATGATGGGCTCACAGTTTCTCGCTCAATGAGTGAAAGTCGATGACCGTCACTCGCGACCATTCGTAGCTTGCCCGTTTTTTGCGATTTCCCTGGCGTACACGGCTCGATATAGACGCCGCTGAGGTTTGGCCTTGACTCGTCAGGAGAGGCCGCAAAAAGCGTCTTCTCGATCATTTCTCGCAGAGTCTGGCTGGGAAGAGAGACTGATACTTTTTTCTCGTTGCTTTGTGATCCTGAAGAGGATGGCCCTATAGCAGGGAATTCTTTGGGATCAAGACTCGCCATACGAAAGCGAGACCTGCCACTGCTGACCTCAACCCAACCATTACCAGTTGAACGAAGCGCAATAAGGCTTGGAGGTAGCTCACGGATGATCTCGTAGAGCTTTCGCGCATCGGTTGTGACTGCTCCGGTCTTCTTCACCGTTGCTTTGCAGCGTTGGCGAATGCCGACTTCGAGGTCAGTCGCGCCAAGAGAGAGTTCGCCTTCTCCTGACTCAATGAGGACGTGAGATAGGATTGGTAGCGTCGAACGCTTTTCAACGACTCCTTGCACAAGGTACAGACAACGGAGCAGGTCTTCTTTCTCTAACGTACTTTCCATATCGATCTCCCGTTTCGCTATTCGCTGTTCTTCATATTCGTCGTCTTCTGTTTCTTCCCCTCTTACTACTTTTCCACAACCTCTCCTCGTTTATTCACAGCCTTTTTTTTCTTCTCCCCTCTCTCTACTATTCTTCTTTCTTTTTTATAATAGTAGTAGTAGGGGGTGTGAATATGTGGATAACTCACTTATGTACTTAATAAATAAAGAAAAGTTATTCACACCCCCCTGTGAATAACTCTGCAAAGTTATTCACAGGGGGAAAAGTTATCCACAGGTTATTCACAGGTTATTCACATAGTTATTCACAGGTTATCCACAGGGTTATTCACATAGTTATCCACAGGTTATCCACAGGGTTATTCACAGGTTATCCACAGGGTTATTCACACCCTATCAAACACTTTTTCTATTCTTCGCCGCTTCCGTAGACGAGGTGCTCGATACGCACGAGAACAGCCCGTAGCTCTTCTTCTTCTTTCGCTCGTTTCTCGATCGCTGCGCAGGCATACAAGGCAGTGGTATGATCTTTGCCGCCGAAGCGTACACCGATCATCGGATAAGACGCTCCGGCAAGTTTACGGCAGAGGAACATGGCAACCTGTCTGGGAAAGGCAACGAACTGGGTCCGTTTCTTGGAGGTCAGGTCACCGACACGAATGCCAAAGTACTTACAAACCGCTTTCTGTACGGTCTCGATAGATACTTCTTTCTCTTTCCCTTTTTCACCTTTCAAGAGATTTTGCAGTACCTGTGTGGCGAGGTCCATGGTGACCGGACTTTGCGTCAGCTCAGAAAGCGCCCCAAGCTTGGTTAATCCTCCTTCAAGTTCTCGCACGTTGCCGGTGACGTGTGTGGCAATGAACATAGCTACCTCCTGCGTCAACGGAATTCTTTTCAGTTGCGCTTTCTTCTGGAGGATGGCGACGCGGGTTTCAAGATCCGGCGGTTGAATGTCTGCAATCAGTCCACTCTCGAAGCGATTCCGCAGTCGCTCTTCGAGTCCTTCTATCTCATTGGGAAATTTGTCGGAAGTGAGAATGATCTGTTTATGCGACTGATGTAGTGTATTAAAGGTGTGAAAAAACTCTTCTTGAGTGCGTTCCCGGCCAGAAAGAAATTGCACATCGTCCAGTATCAATACATCCGCTTGGCGAAACTTACTTTTGAACTCGTCCATGCGATCGCGTCGCAAATGAGAGATCAATTCGTTGGTAAATGATTCTGAAGACAGATAGAAAACACTCTTACATCCCTGCTTTACAATGGCTTCATGGCCAATAGCATTGATGAGATGAGTTTTGCCTAGACCAACGCCACCGTAAATGAAAAGCGGGTTATAATTTTTTCCCGGGCTTTCGGCGACCGCACGCGCAGCCGCGTGAGCAAATTGATTCCCACCACCCACAATAAACGTCGAGAACGTGTAATTGAGGACAAGTCCGTTCTTTTTCGTCGTGCTCCGAGGGGCATCAGATTTGCTGTCTTCTTTCTCTTCGGTAACAGACGGAAAAAGTTCTCCCTGCTTTTTTGTAGCAATATGAAAGGTAATATGAACAACACGTCCGACAATATTCACGAGGCTCTCTTGCAGGGTCGGCACGAGATTTTCGAGTAGCCAATCGCGAAAGAGCGTGTTTGGTACTTCCAGGTGTAACGTCCCCTCACGTAGCATGAGAGGTCGTATCGGTTTGAGCCAGGTTTCGGTCTGCACTGGCCCGACCTTCTCTTCCACCTCCCTGAGAACCATCTCCCACACCCGCTGCACACCATCCTCCCCAATGACCTTGGTGAGGAAGTTATTCACAGGTGTGAATAACTCTCCAACTTGCGTTGCCATAGGAAGTTTTCCCCCTCCACCACAGAGTTTTCCACATACCTCTCCCCCACCTTCTTTTTCTCCGTCCCAGGGCTACCCCGGTGATTTACCACCGTTGTTGGGAGGGAGGGGAAAGGACTTCACTACTTTCCTTCACCTACATGTACTGGAAAAAAATAAAATAAGAACGAGTATGCGAAGGCTTAAACGTTTTTTTTTTCGAATGCAAGTAAAAAATTCATGTGGTGTGGAAGTCTTTGTCTTCACAGAGATTTTTTCTTTGCCTTGACTCACCAGAGTAGGGATGTTAGCTGAGGGAAAATTTTCATTCGTACTGGGCGCTCTCTATGTCTACGTCCTATAAGCTTTTTCTTGAAGCTCAGCGGTACATCCCAGGCGGGGTAAATAGCCCCGTCCGCGCCTGGCGTGCTGTTGGCGGCAATCCGCTCTTTATTCAGCGGGGTCGTGGCTGCCGTGTTATTGATGCTGATGGCAAAGAATATGTTGATTACGTGGGCTCTTGGGGGCCATTGATCGCCGGCCATGCACACCCACAAATTGTGAAATCTCTCGCAGAGAGTCTCAAGCGAGGCACGAGTTTTGGTGCACCGACAGCAAAAGAAATTGAACTAGCAAAGATGATTGTCGAAGCCGTTCCGTCAATCGAGAAAGTGCGACTGACGTCTTCCGGAACTGAAGCCACAATGACTGCGCTTCGCCTTGCACGTGGCTATACCAAGGGCACGAAGATTATAAAATTTGATGGCTGTTACCATGGTCACAGTGATGCGCTACTTGTGCGAGCTGGGTCTGGAGCGCTGACATTCAGCTTGCCTGATAGTCACGGCGTGCCCGAAGCGTTTGCTAGTCAAACCCTCGTCGCCAAGTATAACGATTTGGCAAGTGTTGCGGCGTACTTCGAAGCTGATCCAACAGGAATTGCGGCGGTCATTGTTGAGCCCATTGCTGGTAATATGGGACTCGTTCTTCCTGATCCTGACTTCCTGGCTGGACTGCGAAATCTCACTCAGCACTATAGTGCGATGTTGATATTCGATGAAGTCATCACTGGTTTTCGTGTCGGACGAGGCGGAGCGCAGCAACGTTACGGCATAACACCAGATCTTACTTGCTTAGGAAAAGTCGTCGGTGGTGGAATGCCCTTAGCAGCGGTCGGTGGCAAACGCGAAATTATGGACCAGTTAGCTCCGGTTGGACCGGTGTATCAAGCTGGTACGCTATCTGGAAATCCACTGGCAGTGACTGCTGGGATTGAGACCCTCAAACTTATTAATACTCCTGAAACGTATGAGCGGCTCAACGAGCTTGGAACGATGATGGCAGAAGGGTTGCGACAAGCGATCAAAGATACTGGGACCATTGCCTGTGTGAATCAAATTGGCTCGATGTTTACGTTATTCTTTGGCGTGACCAACGTGCGTGACAGTGCGACTGCCACCCAAAGTGACACCAAAACATTTGCTCGCTACTTCCAAGGCATGATCGAACGGGGTATCTATCTTCCGCCTTCGCAGTTTGAAACGGCTTTTATCTCCTTGGCACATAGTGAGGCTGAGGTGCAGGAGACTATTGCTGCTGCCAGGGATGTACTTCGTAGTTTGCAATAACGTAAATCTTTGAGGAGCGATGGCAAAAGAAAACTCACTCATCACTTACGGAAAATACAGCGCGATTGGGCTAGAATTTGCCGTTGCTGCTATCGTAGGCGTGGTTGGTGGCAATTATATCGACTCGCACTTTGGTACAGGTCCGTGGGGAGTCTTCCTTGGCGCGATACTCGGTTTAGCGAGCGGCTTCTATCGTCTCGTCACTGTCCTCAAAGAAATTTCTGATCGTCGTGAACAAAACCGTAGAGAAAATTGAGCGAGTGAGTCTTGCTCTTTTAGGTGTTGTCACTTTTGTTGGGTGGGGGATGAACCTCGTTCACATTCCCAGCTTCCTTGCTGGTGGAGTGATCATGCAGCTGAACTTTTGGTTGCTCAAGAAAATTGTTTCTAGTCTCCTTTTTCGTTCTGAAGGAAATCAGCCAAGAAAAAGTGGCGCGGTATTCTGGATTCTTGTAAAAAGTACGATTTTTCTGCTTCTACTGAGCGCGTTGTTTATTCGCTACCCGATCGAGCCGCTTAGCTTCATGGCTGGGGTCTCTTTACTGGTTGTGACCTGCATGATAGTCACCCTCTTCGACTCAGGGAATAGTTCACGAATGGCGGTGTCAGAAAAATAACTCTTTCCTGTTCTTCAATATCACCCTCATAATGGTACATACATGGAGCATCCCTTTACGTGGGTTTCCACGATTCCTGGCCTTAATGCATTACCAGGGCATGTCGCAACTTCACTCATCGTCGCCTTCATCATAGTCGTCTTCACGCTTCTTGCGCGTAGACAACTCAGCGCAGCAGCAGACCCGGCTATTCCGGATAGCTCGTTGAGCCTTCGGAATATCGCTGAGTTACTGGTTGAAGGCGTTTCTAGTATGGCCGAAGGCACGATCGGCCATCACTGGCGAAAATACATTAACCTCTATGGTTCGTTCTTTGTCTTTATTTTATTCGCTAATCTGATCGGGCTCGTTCCTGGATTTGCACCACCTACGGCGAATTTTAATGTCACCTTTGCTTTGGGGTTGATCTCATTCATTGCTTATAACTTTTTTGCTTTCAAAGAGCAGGGGCTCGCATACCTCAAACATTTTGTTGGCCCGTTGCTGATCCTTGCTCCGTTGATGATTCCACTGGAGATTATTAGCAACGCTGTTCGTCCTCTATCTCTTGGTTTACGACTTTTGGGCAATATGACTGGGGACCATCTGACGATTGAAATCTTCACCAGTCTAACCAAGCTGGTTATCCCTGTGATCTTCTATCTGCTGGGAGCATTCGTTTGTTTTCTACAGGCATTCGTTTTCACTCTGCTTAGTATGGTCTATGTTGCCAACGTGATTGGGCACGGAGATCATCACTAAAATTGCAAAATTGCTATATTAACCACTTTCCGAGCGATGAAGGGGCGAGGTGTGGAAGAGGATAAGAGGAGTGGCGTGCCCAAAATACTTCGTCAGGAGGAAAGTACGAAAGGAGTCCGTATGAAGAAGTTCGGGTTGGTTGGTGCGTTTATGTTTGTGTTGCTGCTAGCAGCAACTGGCAGTGCATTCGCTCAAGATGGGAGCGACGGTAATGCAAGAGGGCTGATTGGTTTGGGTGCTGGTCTTGGCATCGGTATCGCCGCTGCTGGAGCTGGCATCGGCCAAGGGAAGACTGTGGCTTCAGCAATGGAATCAATCGGTCGCAATCCGAATTCGGCTGATCGTTTGTTTCAACCAATGATCATTGGGTTGGCGCTGATTGAATCTCTCGCAATTTATGCGCTGCTGATTACCTTCCTACTGCAAGGAAAAATCTAACACTCGCGTTTACGATCCCGTGAGCGGGGAAGCGGCGTAGCTTTTGGCTACGCCGCTTTTGTTTTAGATATATCCCTTCTGGAACAAATACTCCGCCATCAAAACGGCACCTTTGGCAGCACCCATCTTGGTGTTGTGACTAACCAGCATATATTTGACCGCGTTCTCTAGTGCTTGATCTTTCCGCAGACGACCGACCGAGGTTGCCATCCCGTCTTCTGCGTCACGATCAAGCCGTGGCTGTGGCCGGAACGGATCGTCGTGCACGATGATCATATGCTGCGGAGCTGACGGCAACTTAAAGCTAATAAACTCCCTGCCGAAGGCGATCATCGCCGCACGTGCGTCTTCGACTGAGCACGGATTCGCCATTGCGGCGAACACCGATTCCGTATGGCCTTCGAGAACTGCCGCACGGGTACATGTTGCGCTGACGATAAAGTCGGCCGGCTGAATCGCTCCTTCACCTAGCACCCCGAGGATCTTACGCGTTTCTTTCTCGACCTTTTCTTCTTCGCCGGAAATGAAAGGAATGATATTGTCGATAATGTCAAGAGAAATGACGCCCGGCGAGCGACCAGCTCCAGAAACGCCTTGCATTGATGTCATGATAATTTTCTTCATGCCGAAATTGTCGAACAACGGCTTGAGTGTGATCGCGAGCCCAATCGTCGTGCAATTCGGTTGTGTAGCAATGAAGCCTTTCCAGCCTCGGTTCTTTTTCTGTATATCGATGAGACGGACGTGGTCGAGATTCACACCCGGAATGAAGATCGGTACGTCTTGCTCGTACCGGAATGCGGAGGCTGTACTCACTACGGGCGTGGTTTTGGCATAGAGCGGTTCGAGTTCGCGAGCGGGTTCGGACTCAACTGCCGAGAACACGAGGTCGACTCCATTAAGATTCAACGACGACGCCTCATGTACAGGTAACGACAGAACCTGCTGTGGCGGTTCCTCTTGACACCACCACCGTCGCGCGCCACTTTTCGGATCACGAATCGCTTCACCGTAGCTCTTACCAGCCGACCGTTCAGAGGCTGCCAGAGCTTTTACTTCAAACCACGGATGATCACGCAACGCGACCAGAAATTGTTGCCCGGCAATTCCTGTCGCACCAACAACAGCAACTTGTTTTTTCATAGCGCACAAATGAACGCGAGCGCTCTCCGTTTGTCAACATCCTGTTGACTTCGTCAGCAGAACTCATAACACTGCCCCGCACGAGAAGGAGCATACATGGCTATCGAGTTTTTCGAAGAGTTTGAGATCGGTGCAGAGTATAAAACTCACGCACGGACGATTACTGAAACTGACATCGTGTCGTTTGTAAACCTGTTTGGTTTTCACGAGCCGTTGTTCATCGACATGGAGTTTGTCAAAAACAACAGTATATTCGGAAGCCGCATAGCGCCGGGCTCGTTTACTTTTGGTTTATCGGAAGGCATGACGATTCAATCCGGGTTAGTAAAAGGTGGCATGGCGCTGCTCGGGGTCGAAGAGATGAAGATACCGGCGCCGTTGCGTTGCGGAGATACGGTTCACGTGAAGGTCAAAGTGTTGGCCAAGCGAGAAACTTCAAAGCTAGACCGCGGTATTGTCACTTCTGAACAGCAAGTGATTAATCAGAAGGGCGAAGTACTTTTGCAGTACACAGTCAACCGGATGATTCGGCGGAGGCCGAAGGCGTAAGGCGGCTTCGGCTGTGCATTAACGAGATTACCCTCACCCGCAGCCGCTCTCGCGTCTGCTGCCCTCTCCCTTGAAGGGAGAGGGATAGGGTGAGGGTGAAGAATTGCAAGACTATGGACTCAACTCTCATCTCTCAATTAACCGACGTCGTCGGTCCCGAAGGTGTTGTTTCACATAAAACCAATCTCTCCGTCTATGATTGCGATGGCTACACCTTGGAGAAGTCGCTCCCGGAGACTGTCGTGTTGCCGCGCTCGACCGAGGAAGTCGGTGCGATCATCAAACTGCTCCATAAAAAGACAATTTCCTTTGTGCCGCGTGGAGCGGGGACTGGTCTGAGCGGCGGCTGTCTGCCGATCGAAGCGCCGGTGATGATTGGTACTAGTCGTATGAACAAGATTCTCCACATTGACCTACGTAACCGTTACATTGTTGCTCAGGCCGGAGTGGTCAACTTGTGGGTCAGTAATGCTGTCAAAGGGGAAGGCTTTCAATACGCACCTGACCCCTCAAGTCAGCAGGCATGTACAATCGGCGGTAATGTCGCAGAAAATTCGGGCGGACCTCACACTTTAAAGTACGGTGTAACGACCAACCATGTCCTCGGTATGGAAATGGTTTTGCCAGATGGTGAAGTCGTGACCCTTGGTGGTGTCGTGGAAGACGTCCCTGGCTATGACCTACGCGGGATCACCATTGGTGCGGAAGGGACTTTTGGCATTGTTACCCAAGCAACATTGCGCCTCACTCGTCAGCCGCAAGCCTATCGCACGTTTCTGGCTGTGTATGAATCAGTTCATGACGCAACACAAACGGTGTCTGACATCATCGCTGCCGGGATCGTCCCCGCTGCAATCGAGATGATGGATACCTTGATTATTCAGGCTGTCGAAGAGGCGTTCCACTTTGGTTTTCCAACCGATGCTGGTGCAGTATTAATTATCGAACTCGACGGCTTGGCTGCGGGACTTGATCCGCAGACTGCACGGATCATGGAGCTGTGTAAACGCAATCGCGCCCGTGAAGTTCGTGTCGCTCGTGATGAGGCCGAACGGACCGCTCTGTGGAAAAGCCGCAAGCGCGCTTTTGGTGCAGTTGGGCGTTTAGCTCCGAACTATTGCACGCAAGATGGTGTGGTGCCACGCACCAAGGTCCCCGACATTCTTCGCACGATCACTTCTGTTGCCGAAAAGTATCATTTACGCATTGCGAATGTCTTTCATGCTGGTGATGGCAACATCCATCCCATTCTTTTGTATGACGAGCGTAATGCGGATGAAACCGAACGAGTGGTAAAGGCTGGGCAAGAGATTCTCAAATCCTGTGTCGATCTCGGCGGGAGTCTGACCGGTGAACATGGCATTGGCGTTGAGAAGATGGGGCAGATGCCGTTGATCTTCAGTCCAGAAGATTTGCTAGTCATGAGCCGGATTCGCTCAGTGTTCAATCCCGAGAGCCGCTGTAATCCCAACAAGATTATTCCGATGCCGCATGGATGTATCGACGTGCGCATGCCACGACGGCAAGTGCCGCTCTGAGCAGTGATGAGTGATGGGGACTAAGTCATGAGTGGGAATGGAAATCGCGCACGTTTTGCTATTGATGGAAAAGAACCACAGCAAGTGGTTTTCCCGGAATCAGTCGAACAGGTCGCTGAGGTGCTCCGTTCAGCTGCGGCACAGAAGACTACGGTAACTCCGATTGGTGAAGGCGGGTTTCTGCATATTGGTGCGCTACCGCGACGCTACGATCTGGCGCTTTCGTTACAACGAATGAATCGTGTTGTTGATTATCAACCCACGGATATGACAGTCACGGTTGAGGCTGGGATGTCTTTGGCTCGCTTACAAGCCCTTCTTGGTGAGCATGGGCAATGGCTGCCGCTTGATCCTCCATCCCCAGAGCGGGCGACAATCGGGGGAATTATTGCCGCTAATCTTAGTGGTCCTTCCCGTCTCTCTCAAGGAACAGTGCGTGATTTTCTTCTTGGTCTACGTGTTGTCACTGCCGACGGCACAGTGGTAAAGGGCGGAGGACGAGTCGTCAAGAACGTTGCCGGGTACGACGTGCCCAAATTGTATTGCGGCTCCTTTGGGACACTAGGAGTGATTGTCGAAGCCACCTTCAAAGTGCGGCCCTATCCCGAGCGACAGATGCTATGCTCGTGTGAGTTTCCTTCTGTTGAAACCGCGATGGATACGGTATTGCATCTCCTCGGCACGGAATTACAGCCGTTTTTTCTAGAGCTGACGAATTTTGATCCTCTTGCAGAAGAGAAAGGGAAAACTCCAACGACACATCTTTTCATTGCTTTTGCCGGCATTGATGAGGAAGTTGAGTATCAAGTGAAGCGCTCACGCGAGCTACTCGGAGGACAGTCGGGAGCTATGCAGGAGTTAGCCGAGGGACAGGATCAGTTAGTTGCCAACGCGTTGCGTGACTTTCCGCTTACTGGTGACGCGATGCTACGGTATAAAGCGAGCGTACTTCCCACCCACGTAGCCGGGTTCTATAAAAAAGCTGAAGAAGAGGCCGAGTTACGCGGATTGTTACTCCGGTTGTTGTCTCATGCTGGAAGTGGAATCATTTACGGACACGTGCCACAGGATGACAACGTGACCCCTGAGAAACTGCTGTCGTTTGTCGATTGGCTGCGGATTCTCGCGAAGCAACTCAGTAGTTCTCTGGTCGTTGAGCAGATTGATCCTGCACTGAAAGATCGAGTCGATGTCTGGGGGCACGTTGGTAACTCGTTTCCATTGATGAAGCGGTTGAAAGAGACACTTGATCCGCAGGGAATTCTCAATCCGGGACGGTTTGTGGGGGGAATTTAGCAATTGCGGATTGCGATTGCAGATTGTTGATTGAAAAACTGATGACAACTGAGAGCTGATAACTCTTATGTCCGAAACTAACTTCGTCGATCCAGAAAAATTCTTCGATTGTGTCCACTGCGGGCTCTGTTTGTCGTTTTGTCCGACTTACGTTGAGCTCGGGACTGAAATGGACTCACCACGAGGTCGCATTGTCACCATGCGCGGACTGCATGAAGGGCGGCTTGAACTCAACGCTGAAACCGTACGTCATCTTGATACCTGTCTTGGCTGTCGCGCCTGCGAGACCGCTTGTCCGTCTGGGGTGCACTACGGGGAATTAATCGAAGGGGTTCGACCCTACATTGAACAAAACTACCAACGCCCGTTGTTAGAGCGGTTCAAACGTCGGGCGATTAACTCACTTTTCCCGAACCCTCTTGGTGCTCGCCTTTTTGCGTTTGTCCTCAAGACTGGTGCTGCCTTAGGTCTCGGACGTCTTGCCCGTTGGCAGGTGCTACCCAGACAATTGCGCTACTGGTTCGGCTTACTTCCAGAACCTGGCACGGTTTCTTCAGTGACACTGCTAGAACGCTACCCAGCGATTGGTGAAAAGCGCTATACTGTTGCACTCCTTGCTGGTTGTGTGATGCCGACCATGTTTGGCACCACCAATCAAGCGACGGTGAAAGTATTGCAGCATAACGGCTGTGAAGTGTTGGTACCGAAAGCCCAAGGATGCTGCGGTGCGCTGCTGCTCCATAATGGCGATAAATCCAACGCCCTCTCCCTGGCGCGTCACGACATTGACGTGTTCAGCAAATTGAACATTGACGCGCTGGTTATTAACGCTGCTGGCTGTGGGGCGATGATGAAAGAGTACGGCGAGTTGTTTAAGGACGACCCTACCTATCATGAACGTGCGCAGCAGCTTGTCGCGAAGATGAAAGATGTGAGCGAATTCCTTGGCAGTATTTCGCTCGTTGCTCCAACCCGAGAAGTACGGGCCAAGGTTGTTTATCACGATGCCTGTCACCTCGCGCATGGACAAAACGTGCGCCAGCAACCACGGGAGCTGCTCAAGGCTATTCCTGGGCTTCGGATCTCTGAACTCAACGAATCTGACTGGTGTTGTGGGAGTGCGGGAACCTACAATCTGACTGAACCTGAAATGGCAAATCGGTTACTCGAACGCAAAGTGAACAACATCAAGGCAACGGAAGCCGACCTAGTTGTTGCCGGAAACCCCGGCTGTCTGATGCAGATTCGTGCTGGGTTACAACACCGCGGATTATCGATCAAAGCAATACATACAGTGGACCTACTTGCAGAGGCGTATCAGGAGAAGATGTGAGACGTGATGCGTGAGACATGTTGCGTATTAAAACTGATCATAAAAATTCGACCTCACATTTCCGTATCACGCATCACGTACCTCGCCTCGCATTTTACGAAAAAGGGGGTAATCATGGCCACTCGCCTTTTCACCCAATCCGAACTCAATACGCTCTGCCTGTCTGGCGAAGCGCGGTTTCTTGCTGCACTTGAGAGTGGAAATAAAGCGCACGCGAAAGCTGTCTATGAAGACGTGGAAAAAGCCTTTCGCGAGTTTCATGATATCTACATCAAATGGGTAGCGACGATTCTCGAGTTCCTCTACGAACGTCACGGCCACGAAGCAATGGCAAAGGCTTTGGCATTAGAAGGAATGCTAGCCGGTGCATTCCGAATGGGCATGACGCTCGATGAAGTCCTTATCACTTCTGACTCACCACAGAAACGCATGAACGCGCTGATCGATGCCGGGGACAAAGCCGGGGCGAAAAAATTCTACAGGGAAGTCGAAAAAACCTGCCGCGATCTTCATGATTTCTATCGCGAGTGGGTGACGGCATCGATCTCGCATGTCTATCGCGAATACGGAGTCGAAGAGCTCAATCAGTGTCTCCGCTACAGCAGCGAAAAAGGCTGGATGCCGTGGATGATGGAAGACATCACACACGATGTGAAAACGCGCCTGCAAGATTGGACGCGCCTACTTGCGGTGGGCAACTTTGCTACGCTGAAGATCGAAGAAGACGAGGAGAAGTTTGTGATCATCCAGGACCCATGCGGCAGTTGTGGCCGACAACACCGTGAAGGCCGCTACGATGCGCCCTGGAACCTCGCTTTGGTGAAAGAGAAACATCCCATCACGTTCAATCAAGGCGAAGTAACTGCCTACCGCACCCACATTGCTGTGATGCACACGATCATGCCGATCGAGCGCATTGGTGCACCGTGGCCAGTTATCCAGTGCTCACACGAGAAGAGCGGCACGTGTCGAATCTTGCTCTACAAAGATGCTCGACACGCAGCGCCTGAGCACTACGCGATGGTTGGTATGCAACAGCCGTAGCTCTGGTTACACAGACGAAGAGCAGTTGGCCAGTTATGCCTGTTGGAAAACCACGACAACTTTTCCGCGGCCAGCTTCAATGAGGAGCGACTCGCCGCCAATCGTGACTTTTTTGGAAAACTTCCGGTGTGTTTTAACTGCGGTTTTTGCTTCGGCCAAAGCGAACCCGGCTCGAAGAATCTCTACAAACGTTCCGTAATCAGCGGTCTTATTTTTTTCCAGCATATCCCTCACCCCCATGAACGGAAGGCGATTACAGCAGGATTAAAAAAATGTAAAGACCCTAATTTTCGTTGGCCGTTGGGATTCGCTCTAAAAGCTGGTTTAGTCAGCAGAAATTTTTTATGCGCCTGATGCGACTCGAACACATAACTCGAAGATGATGGGAAATGAAACCAATTGTGACATGAACTGATACAAAAAGTGACAAAAGATAGTAGCAGGTATAAAGCTCAGTGTTTGCTGCTGTTGCCTCTCACCTTTACACTGCTGATAGCGGCGTCTACCTCTTTAGATCTCCGCTAGATGATGGCAGCACAGCCTACCTCACCTAGAAACAGCGGGAACATAGAGGGCGGACAGGACCCACCACTTGATACATTAGCAAGATCTAAATCTTGCTGCGACTTGCACCCACGTGTGACCTCTTCGACGTAGGGGCGAAGCTGGTCTTCACCCCCAGTTTTTGAGCGACAGTAAGGATCGCCCTACAAAGAATTCTGTGAGGGAATTTTCCTCCACAGCCCCGTAGGATATTTGCTTCAATTGCGATTATAAGAAGTGGTTTTACCAGTGTCTACGAAGATTACGTTCGACTTTGTAACGTTTGTGATCGTATCTCCGGTCAATCTCGGCTAAACGCTCCCGATAGTGTGGGTCGCGACGGTCTCCCTCATAGCGATGGTACGCTTTCGCACGAGCTTCGCGCTCTTGGCGTGCAAGCCGATTCATTGCCTTGTTGTATTTCCATTGGTTTTTTCCATACTCCCGCGAGTAGCCGTACCCTTGATATCGTCCCCAGTTATTATAGCGATCAGTATATGAATGACGGTAAGGCTGAGACCAAGAGCGTCGATACTCATGAGATCGGTAGCCATCACGGGCAACTGCAGGCGGCGTTATCCATAACAACGAAGCTAAAGGAAGAGCAGCCGCAAGAGTAGTTTTTATTGGTGTTCTCATAAACTTCTCCTTTCAAGAGAGACAAACACGCAATGAAGATGCCAGTTGCAGGCTGGAAATCTTTCCAAGTGTTACTTAATTAGGGCCTGCCTTTTATTAAGCCCGTCCCAATGTTGCGACAGAAAGCGCGTCTTTGTCGCAACGCTGCATTTCTCTAACCAGATAACAAAGACCCGAAAAGCCGTTCAGAAGCTCTGCTTCATCCCATCACGGATAGGTACAGTTAAGAGGGGAGCACGCATCGGTTAATCTGACATTATTATGCCCCCGGCGCGATTCGAACGCACGGCCCCAGGATTAGGAATAAGAAAACCAGTTGTGATACAGACTAACACAGATAGTGAAGAGAGGCGATAGAGGGTAAGAAACCTCGTGTTTTCCTCCGTTGCCTCTCCTTTCTCTCTTACTTCATATCACTTCCTCTCAGCCCTTATCGCTCCGGGTTGGGCACACGTTTGGGCACAAGCGCACCCGTGCCAAGAAGGTCGCTTACCACTGTAACCACGAGGCCTACCGAGAGAACCGCATGAAGAGTTATCGCAAGGCAAGGGAGAAGGCAGGAAAACAGCAAGGAATACCAAGCCATTCATCGCCTTATTCTGGGGTAAAGGAGCGCCCTCCCTATGCGCCGCGAGGTCCGTCAGGAAGGCTCCGATCTGCGGTTCGGTGGGGCAGAGGTCCGTGCGTGACTGCAGGCCGTGGAACTAAACAAAGCGGACGATCCACTCCCCCTACGAGCGCTCGGTCTGAATGGAGGAGTGGAAGGAGTGATGGAGGCGGAGTGCCATACAGACTTCATCAAGGAGGTTTGGTTGTTGACTTCGCTTTGCGTCCGGCATATCAAGGCGCCGTTATCAGAGGGCTAGGAGATGGCTGATAATAGGCACAAGGCAAAAAAGCCTGAAAACTCAACCAATATCATATTATCAAGGCAAAAGGGCATGTTAATCAATGGTTAGGTGGCGTCAAATCGGAAAGGAGTGCTGTCATGTATGATGCGATAGTCGTCGGTGCACGGTGTGCTGGGTCACCAACCGCCATGCTCCTGGCCCGTAAGGGCTATCGGGTACTGCTGGTGGACAAAGCCACGTTTCCGAGCGACATGACGATGTCCACCCACTGGGTCCATCAACCGGGTGTCGCCGCCCTCAAGCGCTGGGGCCTCCTCGACAAGGTCCGTGCCTCGAACTGTCCGCCCCTCCTGACGTACCGCTTCGACTTCGGCAGTTTCGCGCTCACCGGCGCACCACCCCCGGCGAACGGTGTCGCCGAGTCGTATTCGCCACGGCGGACGGTCCTTGACAAGATCCTCGTCGACGCCGCGGTCGAGGCGGGAGCGGAGCTGCGCGAAGGGTTCGTCGTTGAGGAGCTAGCGGCGGATGACGACCACGTCGCGGGCATCCGAGGCCGGGACAAGAGCGGAACGAAGGACGCTCCTCGCGCGCGCATCGTGATCGGGGCCGACGGCCTCCATTCGCTGGTCGCGCGTGCGGTCAAGGCCCCTGAGTACAACGCGAAGCCCGAGCTGATGGGGACCTATTTCAGCTACTGGAGCGGCGTCCGGCTCGACGGCGTTCACCTGTACTCGGGCGACTATCGGTTCGCGTATGGCTGGATGACGAACGACGATTTGGCGCTCGTCGGCGTCAACTGGGCGATCCAGGACTTCCGCGCGGTGCGGCACGACATCACAGGGAATTTCTTGCGTGAACTTGCCCGCCTGACGCCGGTGCTCGCCGAGCAGGTGCGAGGGGGCAGGCGCGAGGCGAAATGGCTCGGTGGGGCAGTGCCAAACTTCTTTCGGAAGCCCTACGGCCCTGGCTGGGCGCTGGTCGGCGATGCGGGGTACAAGAAGGATCCCTGCACGGCAGCGGGCATTACCGACGCCTTTCGCGATGCCGAGTCACTCGTGCAGGCGATCGACGAGGGCCTGTCCGGTCAGCGCTCGCTGGCAGAGGCGCTGGCCGATCACCAGCGACGACGGGACGCGGTTGCAATGCCGATTTACGAATTCACGTGCGAGCAGGCCAAGTTTGAGCCGCCGTCGCTGGAGATGCAGCGCCTTTTCCAGGCCCTGCACGGCAACCAGGATGATACGAATCGATTTTTCGGCTTGATCGCGCAGACGACCTCGATCCCCGAGTTCTTTGCGCCCCAGAACATCCAGCGGATCATCGCGTCTGCGTAGACCCAGCACGGGCGGGATGCGTGGGACTGTCATCCTGAAAAGACCGCCACCTAACAAACCCGCTGCAGGGGACGCGGCCCCTCTTGCAGTTCTGAGTGAACATGAGCAGTCTCGGTTTGGGGCCGTGCCCCTGAGCGGGGCGCGTTAGGCGTAATATCACCAATAGTTAATTTGAGCTATCTGCATATTGAAGCCATGATCACAACATCAGATGATTATGAAAAATTCATACAGCAGGTGATGACGTCGTTGGTCGGCGTTACCGTTCACCATCAACGCGTCTATAAGGGCCGAGTCTCGCAACGCAACATTAAGATTGACGTTTCGTTCAATTATGACATTGCCGGGGCGGATCTGCTGTTCCTAGTTGAATGCAAATGCTATGGACACTCGGTCCCGGTCGACGACGTGGAAGAGTTCCATTCGAAAATTGATGATATTGGTGCCCACAAAGGGATTATGGTTACCACAGTAGGCTTTCAAGAAGGGGCAATCAAAACTGCAAGAGGCCGCAGAATAGCACTGGCATTGCTCACAACAGAGCAACAACCTGGAGAATTACGATATGTTGTCAACTCCGCTGGTTCGCATAAACTGATTGTCGAAAACAGAGGTTTTTGGCAAGGAAATTTGCGTGGACCGCTGGACAGTTACGAGGGTGGATTTAGATTCGAGAGTATCGGCCAGTTTCTAGGACTCCTCTGCCTGGACGCGGGGGAGCAACAACGGCAGGAACTCGTAGCTGCGTGGAAACGAGAAATGGGAGCAGGTAACAAACGATGAGCCCAAGTGCTCGATCAGGTGGCGCTGACTCGGCAGGATAAAGGGGGACATTGCGAGGCTATTCGAGTTAAAGCAGCAATGAAGGTAGGCTTGCCAAAACTAAAACAAGGACGCCTAACCACGCGCGCCACCGCATCGCGGCCCTGTGGCGTAATGGAATAAACCCGAAAGGCTGCGGATGGGCCGCTCGCGGTGCGCGGGGGCGTTAGGCCTCGAATCGACATGTTGTCACATCTCAAGATAAGGAGACGATATGGAATACCAATCATCGCGAGGTAGTTGCCTCTGTGGAGGAGTCCAGTTTTCGGTGGCCCTTCCGTCCAAATGGGTTGGGCATTGTCACTGCACCCGCTGCCAACGCGCGCATGGTGCCGCGTTCGTCACCTGGGCAGGGTTTGAGGCCTCGACGGTCACCATCCACGATGCAGACTCCCTCCTGCACTGGTATACGGCCAGCGGACGCGGCTCGCGCGGTTTCTGCAGCCGCTGCGGCAGCCCGATGTTCTTCAAATCCGAGCAGTGGCCGGGGGAACTCCACATTGCCCGGGCGTTGTTTCTCGCCCCAATTGATCGTGCGCCGCAGTTACACGGCTACTATGCAACGCACGTCGACTGGGTCACGGTGGCGGATAATTTGCCCAAGGTGCCTGACATCCCAGGGGAAGAAGATTGGCCGCAGTGAGGGTATACGCTACGGTAGGAAGAGCGTCTGCGCAGGGTGCCCACAACTACCCTGCGGGTGCTGAGGTGCCACCCAAGGAGCAAAGCCGAGACGTCGAGGACAAGTCGAGGAGTTGTGGCAGGAAGCCCGCTAGGCCGGAGGCCTAACACGGCCCTCCAGCGCATCACGGCTCGGTGGCGGATCTGCATAAGCCGAAGGGCAGCATCTAGGCCGCTCGCGCTGAGGGCTACTGTTAGACAGCATCTCGACGATACGAAAAGGAGGATCACATATGCTCAATTATCTTGGTCCACAGGTAGGCGCAGACGACCTCGCAAGCGCGCTGACCGCCGAGGGCGCGGCAATCGTCAAGAATCTTGTTGCGCCCGAGGTGGTGGCGCGCATCCGGAGCGAAATTGAACCTAAGCTACCGAGCGCGTTCCTTGGCCAAGATGCCTTCACTGGTATCAGGACGAGGCGACTAGGCGGACTTACCGTCAAGTCACCTACGTTTGCTAGTCTCCTCACGCACCCGTTAATGCTGGGACTCTGTGATCGGATCTTGCAACCGCACTGCTCCCTCTACCAACTGGCCGCGACACAGGCTATCGAGATTGGAGCAGGAGAACCAGCCCAAGCGCTTCATCGGGATGACATCATTTATTCCATTCCGCAGCCTCACCCCGAGTTCGAGGTCCTCTTCATCCTGGCCCTCACAGAGTTCACCGCCGAGAACGGCGCCACGCGGATCGTGCCGGGCAGTCATCGGTGGGGGCCGGAGCGAGTGGCCCATCGCGACGAGAGTGTCCCGGCAGTGATGCCTGCCGGATCGGTGGTATTTTTTCTCGGTTCCACGTGGCATAGCGGCGGGCACAATCGCTCGACGGGTTCACGACTTGGGGGATTTGCGAAGTACAGTCTGGGGCACTTACGGCAGGAGGAAAACCAATTCCTGATCGCGCCGCCGGAGGTCGCCCGCGCGCTGTCACCGGAACTGCGGGGACTGATCGGCTATCGAGTAGGTTCGCCGTATCTGGGCTACGTGTTAGAGCCAGAGTTGCAGGGGCTGTTCGTCGACTTCGCGGGCTCCTTGGCGAAGAGCTATGACGTGGCACATGAAGTGACAGGAGAGCTCGAACAGCTTCAAGGGAATAAGGAGAGCGCTTAATGACGGGGAGGAAGGCTGTCTAACTCGCTGCGCCACCGCATCGCCGCCCGCTTGCGACTCTGAAAACTCTGAAGGGTCTCGGTGGGGCGGCTCGCGATGCGCTGGACGTTAGCCCGTACAGGGATTTGCGAGAAATGGGAGAGTGACTATGGAAACAAAAGACACCGAGCGACAGCAGCGTTTCATTGAGATAGCTGCTGCCCACGCCGAAGATTTCAAGACCCGCGTGGCCCAGCACGACCGTGAGAATACCTTTCCCTTCGAGAATATCGAAGCGATGAAGACCTCTGGGTACATCACCATGACCCTCCCAGTCGAACTCGGCGGGGGCGGCGCCAACCTACTAGACTTTGTCCTGGCGCAGGAACGGCTGGCCTACGGGGATGGACCGACCGCGGTCGCCATCAACATGCATTTGTTCAATGTCGCGGTCCGCGCCGACCTGTGGCGCTTAGGGGATGAGAAGCAGCGTCCGTTTCTGCAAGCTAGCGCTCACGATCGCCTTATCCTATGCTCTGGCACGAGTGACCCGCGGATGCACACTGTGATCGGCTTTGCCGGGCTCAATGACACCACCCGATGTGCCGAGAAGGTGGCGGGCGGCTACCGGGTCAATGGCCGCGCGGGGTTTGGCACTCTGTGTGCCTGTGCAGATTTCCTTGAGGAGACTGCCCATTATGACGATCCCGAGAAAGGACCGTTGTGCTTGTTCTTTACCCTACCGACCAAAACTAGCGGCATCAAGATTCAAAACAACTGGGACACCATGAGCATTCGGGCCTCTGCCAGCCACGATATCGTATGGGAGAATGTCTTTGTACCCGAGGAGAATGTGACGGCCCGCCCGGCGCGCACCTGGGATACCTATAACAATATCTTTGTCTCGTGGTTTTTCACCTCCGTGTCGGCCTGTTACTTAGGTATCGCACAGGCCGCCCGGGACTATGCCTGCAACTGGGTGCGAGAACGGACCCAGCTTCCTTTTGACCGTCCTGTGAGCCACTACCCTGGGAACCAGTTCCTGGCTGCCGAGATGGAGGTGGGACTGCGGGCGGCGCGGGCGATGTTAGTCCAGACTGCGAGCGCACTGAGTGAACCGGCGCTTCGGGCCAATCCTCCGCTGATGGACCTGCTCGCCTGCAAACATTTCGTGACAGAGACCGCGGTCAGTGTAGTAGACAAGGCTTTGCGCGTAGCAGGCGGTGCAGCCATCTCCCGCTCAGGCCCCCTTGAACAGCTGTACCGCGACATTCGGGCGGGCATTATCCACCCACTCGCGGGATATGATACGCTCGGTGTGCTCGGGAAGCTGGCGTTGGGGATCGCGCCTGACACTATGCCCCGCTGGGTGTAGGCACTGCCGTGTCACGGTCGAAGGGACAGAGAGTAAACCAGCCCAAGCACGGGCTAACCATTCGCGCCACCGCATCGCGGCCACGTTGGGGTGCTGCTCGATCTGAAAGGCCGCGGTGTGGCGGCGCGCGGTGCGCGAGGGCGTTAGCCAGTCATGATAACTGAAGCCTGCGCGTAATTCAGGCGGCGATGCGCCACCGTCCTTCATCGATAATCTCTTTGATGTGAGCGACTGGTCTATGATGCCGATAGTTGTCCAGAAAGAGGACTTGATAGAGCCACAC